>PJEL010003699.1_pt1 | contig 12918 bp, 18 predicted proteins | sample 1853271 | NCBI WGS metagenome assembly PJEL01 (sample SAMN08108733, study PRJNA415343) | Invertebrate metagenome, whole genome shotgun sequencing project. | host: Globobulimina | place: Sweden: Gullmar Fjord | collected 2015-08 | reverse complement strand
ATCGTCCTGAACCGCAGGGCTTGATTCGCCAGGAAGGACCCAAACCGTAAACCCTTGTCATTAAGGCACTTACAACACCTGCTATTCCGCTTATCATCGTCATCGTCATCTCCATCAAAAGCATACCAATCCTCGCAACTCCAGCATTGACAAGGGTTTACATCTTGCAGCAATCGTGTCAAGCTGCAGGCGATCCCCGCTGGTTGACGATCACCTTGTCGAGCTCCTGGTTAAACATCCCTCGCCATACCTTCGCCCGTTTGCCCGCGTACTGGCGACGCTTAGCCACGCTGACGGCAACCTTCTCGACGTTGTGCCACAGCTGCTCGAGGCTGAATGGAGTGAGCTGGCTGGCCTTAGCCTTCGCCCAGGCAATGGCAAAGTTGGGCAGCTCTCGCTTGTGGTTCTCCGCACTGTTGGCCAGCCCCAGCGTTTCGAAGATCATCGCAGCAAACTGCTCGTCGTCGTATAGCTCATCCAGACGCTCCTCAGATATCGACGGAGGGTGAGAGCAGCCCCGAGGGACATCACCCCCACCCTTCCCGTCAGCTTTGGTCTCTGTGCGGTCCTGTGCCCCTGCGTGAGGCCCGTCGGCTTTGGTCGGCTCAGTCGGCTCAGGCTGGTCGCCAACGTCACCAGCGGCCTGCTGTGCGTCCTGATGGCCCTGCCCTGTCGGCGTCGGCATCGGCGTCGGCGTCGGCTGGGGGGCCTTGGCTTTGGCCTGCCCTCTCGCATCGCCCTTGCCCTTGCCCCTCGGCTCGGCCTTTGTTTTGCCCTTCGGCTTTGTTTTGCTTTTCGGCTTGGTTGTTTTCGTTTTCTTTTTTGTTTTCGGCTTTGTCTTTGGGGGAGGCGCAGCCGATGCCGTTTCTTTTTCCTTTTCCTTTTCCCCTTTGCCGTTGGCCGAAGGCCGTTTCTTTTCTACTTCCTTTTCCGTTTTGCCGTTTGTCGTTTTATTTAAGGGCGGGGGGTCTGGTATATACTCGGGGTATACTTGCCCCGGATCGCACTCAGAACCAGCGGTCGACAGCGGTTGTTTATCCAACAACCCAACCCTCTGGAGCGTCGCTAATACCCTCCTGGTGTCCTTCACGGACAATCTGAGCCATGCAGCAATATCACTTGTTGTAGCGGCCCTACCGGGTGCGATCAGTAAAAATCCACGCCAGTACAGGCTCCACCTGCCTGATCGACACTTGAGCAGATTCCAGCAACTATTGAACATGTGCCAATCCTTATGATTGTGCAGACTCTCCAGGGCCATCTCGATTTGAGTCGAATCATCGTCTATTTTGGTCCCGCAAAACACCTTGGTAAAGAGAAGCGACCGCTGGCGGTAATGCCCCTTTGTATCCTTGGTCTCAAACCGCTGAAACCACTTGACTATATGCCAAACCAAAGGCTCAGCGGTTGTCTTCTTAGCTGTTTTCATCCACGATCCCTCATCTACGATTACTTATGATCCGTCAATTACTCAGACTTAATTATACTCATCCTTACAAGTAGTGGCTTTATACGTCTCAAAGCAGCGGTGAAAGGATGTACTGGGCCTGCTGAGTATGTTTGGTATATCCTTTCCAATAAACATTCCATCTCGGCATGCTCTTTTTCAAGCTCTTGCAATTTTTCTATCTCGGCGATCATACATGGAATATCTACTCCCAAGATTACCGGTATAATTATCCCCAATCCTGCGTAATCTTTACATGCCTCTGCTTTTTTCTTGATGTCTTGTATTCGTTCGGGTGTCACCATCGGCTCCTTATATTTTAGTCCCAAAAAACTTGGCCTGTTCACGGCGAGCAGCTTCAATATTAACATCCAGCCACCCGCTCTCGCCTTGCTCCCATACCTCTTGGCTCATCCCGCAATCGTCACAAACCTCAATGTCAACCCCTGGGAGTTGATCAGGATGAGTATTCTTGTGATCACACGTAAATTTATTCATTCGTAATCACCTTGCCCATTTTGTATCACCTTCAAAAAGTCACTACCGTCGTTATCACCGCCGCCGCCAGCCAATATATCACCTTGCGGATATCACCCTCAAATCCATAAACCACCGCCGCACTAACCTCCAGGACGATCAGGATCAGCGGGAATACCTGTTCTTTATTCACCTGGCTTGCCGCAACAAAGATCAAATCTCAATCCGCTATCACATCCCGGGCATACTTCGTTTGGAGCAATAATTCGTTGCTCGACTTTGACAGCCCCGTCCATGAACGAATCAAGACTTGCCTGGCCAAATTTCTTTGACAATTCATTGTTATTGTCGCCTCTTATTAATTTTGAAATCACGCTGCCATCTTGATATTCTGCTGAATGTGCCATCACTTACCTTCCTGACCAAATAACTCAATCTGTTTGCCCGCGTTTTCGCGTCTGTTGAAATCCTCCACCGCCTTGATCTCAGCCTGTGTCGGAGGCTTTTGCCAGTCGGTGATCCGAAGGAACTTGAGCCCCATACGAAGTGCCCGATCGATCAACGCATTAAGGGGCTTTCCGCCGGGGTGCTTTTTCACATTCCATCGATAACGCCGACCCATTGGCTTTTTGCCTTTTGAGACGCCCACAAACTCGACAACATGAATGCCACGCTCCATCATAGATCGCGGATCTATCGGCTCATCCTCTTCAACGCTGATCCCCGTAGGCTGATTCCACACACGCTTTTTATCCTTGCCGCCTACCAGTTCAACGCATTCGGGCATCTTTTTGGGCTTATCTGACGATCCCATTATGCAGCCTCGACCGACTTGTCGTCCGCAGGTTTATCCTTCGGCAAATCCGGAAACAGCGTCGGGCCCTTATACTCTTTAAGCTCATCGAACATCCCCGAAAGAGACGGGTTGTATGCGCCATGCCTGCCGGCGACCGCCGAAAATTCCTCGATGTCATGCGGGTTGAGCTTAAAGATGAAATTTCCATCATCATCTGCTGCGAAATACCGAATCAGGATCTCGCGATTGTCGTTGACCACCTCGTCCTGGACGACCTTGCCACCCTTCAACACATCCCGGCAGGTCTCTATGTGCCGCTTACCCAACCCATCCACGAAATTATCAACCTCGTTTTCGGGGATGTATTTGCCGTTGATCTTCGCCCCGCAATGGCTCAGCTCATGGTCGATCAGGGCGATCGTCCTTCTCAAGCCTTCCGGGCTGTCCAGCCTGTTCAGCTTTTTATCGCACGCCCCGTAAAACTGCAGGGCATCACCGCTGATATTGACCACGAAGTCGATCGATGCCAGTTTGCCCTTGCCGCCGGCGGTCAGCAGCCTGCTCAGAGAGCTTGCCTTTGATGCCTTGCCGTGTATCATCCGCTCGCCAGCCTCGAACTTTTGAAGATCACCGGTCTTTGTCGATACCGATATCAGTATCTTGGCACTTCGCAGATGACGATGACATCCGATCTCGCTGATCACACCCTGGGCAATCCCGCGAAGCCAGCCAGGGGCGACAACCAGCCGACTCTTGCCCTCATCGATCGCCACCAGGTCTGGGGCGATGATATTCTTGCACGACTTACGATTTTGTAAAATTTTGTTAATGATCTTATCATCCATGATCTTCAAGCCTCCATGATTTTAGATTTATTTTATGTTCTTGGCATTTTTCACCTTTGCACTGAAAGACTGATATCATCGTTTTGTGTTCGTGATCTTCACCTGGCCCAGTGTCTTAGCTTTTCTTCGACGTGGCGACTGACCGAAACTGCTCACCCAGGTAACAGTCTTGAAAGTGACTCTCTGTGGCATTGGTCTGCGGGTGACTTTAACCTTTGTAACTTCTGTATCTTTGATCATTTTTATAGACCTCAGCCAGTACGGCGTTTCAGGGTTTTCATTAAGATTAAGCCCCGTTTGTGTTTCTGCCTGGCAGTGGATCCGATCCCCTTGCCGCGATTACGAAGACGGAGATCCAAAAAACGGTCATATTTTTTGCTCTGCTTGCGAGATCTCTCGATGAGCTGACGAATTGACTTTGGAATTAGTTTGTTACTGTTCATTTTGATCCCTCCTGATCTGCGAGTTTGATATTTTCCAGATCGATGTCGAATTGCCATTTGCTTTGGACTTCGCGGTATGCCCGGTCAGTCTCAGGCCCCCACACATCATCAGCCTCGACACCGGCAAACTCCTGCATCTCGCGGATCGTGCCATACCGGATCCGCTCGATGATGACCTCCTCGGGCTCGTTGAGTTGATCGTATACGCCCATTGCTGTTGCGATCATAAAGGTGATAATAAAGAGAATCGCAACCGTCTGTCCCTGCTCATTCATGTGCGTGATTCCTTTCCGGGCCATCCGGTGGCCCCGCTTTCGTCCGTGTTTTTCGTTCAAAGTGCCCGGTGGGAGTTGCAACCACATCTATGGCGGCTCTAACGCCATCGCTCTACTGTTAAGCTACGGGCACGCTTTGCCAGGTTTTCCCTTCGCCGCTGGTGTCCTCTGCATCCCTGCAGTCCAGACTGACGCGATGAGTCGGTATCCTGGCCCCGATGGCTCGTCTCGATGCTCGTTGCCATCCAGGCTTTTTCCACTGCATCATGGTGAGCCCACCCGTCCGGTCCCTGGGGGTTATACTGGATCCTCCAATGACGGGCCCGGATGGTTAAGGATGCATCCGGACCCGCGTCCCAACTAAGGAGGAGGAGGGCATTTTTAGATCAACTAAGATCACCCAAATAGCAGGGGCGGCCACTGGTCATAACCGCCCCCGCCGGAGGAGGGTGATGAAAAGCTTGAACAAAGGCCCACCACTTATAGATTCCGCCACCAGGGACGGCCGGCAGGCCTTTAATTTATTATAAACCCGGGCGGTCTCGCTGGGAATGTCTCAGAAACCCAGCTCATCCCACCCGGGAAGCCATAGAATGTTTTCAAAGAGCGTGAATCTGAATCTATGCAGACTTATGCCTCGCGGTCCGCCTGTCCCTTAAAACCTGACCGACCGCCATGACCTGATCATATTCATATACTCGACATTTTCCGTGAACGGCGACCGGCGCAGTGTTCAGCTTAATGTCGATGATGTAACCTGCGACCCGGTTGGTGGTCCCGTAGAATGCGGCGATCTGCGTGATTGAGTAATGTGCCGCTGGATCTAGTTTTTTTGTGCCGTTGTCATAGGCCATGATTTGCTCCCGTTTTGTTTAATCCAGTAACGTTCTTTGTGTAACATCGACTATGTTGCCAGAAAAGTAAAGTCAAAAACCCTATAATATTGTCGATTTTTGTCGAACGTGACACAACCCTTTAATAATTAAACACTTACGATTCGAAAAAAAAGATTGTTTTGCCTGATATCTTCTATCTTGGGCCGATTTCAAGCGTCAATATAACTTAATTTTGCAGTGTTGGTCCGCCCACCAGTTTTTGATATGCATCCGGCATCCGCACATCCTGCAGCTCACCTTCTCATCCTTGCATACACTGTGGCTACACGCCCGGCAGATGGCCATGACACGATCATACTCGGGGCGGCTGCGTTTTGGCTGGCCCGCCTTAACGTGATTGACGACGGCCCCCGCTAATGAGCCTGCCCGCCTGATCAAAGAAGGTATACTGGTTTCACCGGGGATCTGGATATGTACTGCGTGCTTGCCGCACCATGCGACCTTTGCCGAAGAATACCGACACGCAGAGCATCGGACGATCTGGTCGCGTGTGAAGTCACCTGAATAATCACATTTTAGCTTATCCCTGAGCAATCCCAAGTACCCCAAAAGGCTCCCGGTGGTTGATTTGCCAGCGAAGACGTATGTGCTGCCGTGCAAATATAACTGACGCCGCCGATGTAGACTACTTTATCAACTGCGTAGGATACCCCCTCGGCCCACGCCGTTCCAAAATGAGCCCATAGTTTAACCGTTCCACCATAACAATGTCTAGGGCTTGGCACCCCGCATAATACACCAGTCTGATCAACATCGTCGTGAGTGTCACATATGACATCTGGGCAATCATAAGCATCATCCGAATCTCTTCCAAAAAGAAATCTGCTATGACTAGGGGTGATATCATCGTTTGCAACTATATTAAGAATAAATTGGTCGACAGAACCATCCCACCCGATATAGCTGTCATCCTCATAACCCTCATCGACGATCAGCCATCTTTGTTGCCATGCTCCAACAAAATCGCAATTTTGCAAAAGTGCATGATACCATCCATGACCGCATTCATCTGATGTATGTCCAGAGCATGGAGTGGATCCCGAAAAATAAAGCGTCAACCATTCAGGTGTATCGTTTATGCATTTGCCGCAAAAGGGGCCGCGATCTGAATTAAAGCCTGGGACACAACAATTATCCGGTAATGTCAGCTGCCATGCCCCTGTCGAATAATCGATGTCGGCGTAATATGTGTCCTCACACGTTGGCTTTACTACGGTCACGGCAACCTGGCCAGCATGAACTCCAGACCATATAATGCAACCAGTATAAGTACATGAATCCTGATCGAATTTGACCGAGTTGGTTGACCAATCTATACAGCCGGTGATAGTCTCGTCAGCCACTATGTATCCTCGCAGAATGCCGCTGGCTGATTATATAATGACTGCCAATCGGTTCCGAGCCACTCGGCGGCAATCTTGTTGCCGACTGCATAGTGTGTCGTGTCGATCTGGGGGAACAGGAGCACATTTTTTGAAGTTGCCCCTTCTTTGTCAGACCAGGCCCCATCAACCAGTGACTGCTCGATGCAGGTAAGTGGATCACCCACCTCCGTCACCTTGAACCATACAACCTCGAGATAACGCGGATTATCGCTGATGACATCGGCAGCCAGCCTGGCCGAATCGCCGCCGCCGGTTGCGCCACCACGTCGGTACTGCGGCGGAGCCCTGAGCGTTTTTTTGACCTGGGCGACCACATCTTTGACGATGTCGCGGTCTTTTTTCGTTAAACCGTAGACTGGCTTTTGCTTGGCCATTATGCCGCCGTCGCCTTTAATTTCACATCATTATCGGGAGCTGTAAACGTGATCGAGTCCTTTGTCCCGAATGTGAAGTCCCCGCCGTTAGTCTTCATCGAGCTGATCGTGACCACCTCTTTTGTCTTGGTGGTGTCGATCGATCCTTTGGACAGTACCGCCGTCGATATCGTGCCGGTCGATCTCAGGTCGCAGGTTGCGCCTCTGGCGTTGAGGGTGGTTATTGCGCCTGATCCATCAGTGAGCAGTGTGCCGGCATCGGCGTTGACTGTCGTAGCTGCGCAGTTTAATGCTGTGCTGCCGCCCTTGAGGGTGGCGGTTGTCAAGGTCGTCCCCGATCCGACTCTCAGATCGACATCGTTGGCCGGGCTGGATACATAGCCAGTCTCGATCGTGCCGACTGTTGATGTCTCACCATCTCTGTATGCAACGCCGATCTTGCCCTTGAGACATTTGATATTCGTCGAAGCACTGGCGGCCTTGAGCCATACGGTCGGCAGGGTTGATGTTGCATTCGCTCCGCTGTCGTGGACTGTGATCTCGGACGCCACCGACCCGAAGTCCATGAAGATCGGACGGGTCTGGACGACTGAGCCAGGGCCTTCGTGCTTGTTGATGTCGCCGATCGATGCCCGAACCTGGAAATATGTCGGAAGGATGCCCGCTGCAGGGTTCGTGCCAAAGCCCACACCGCTTGTCCGAAGGCTGTTATATGTGCCGCCGGCGGACTGGTCGAGCCCATAAAGGAACTCATAATTGACTGCATCGCCTTCGATGATCACATCGTCGGTCGCAACCGGGACAACGCCCAGCGACCAGTTTGCAGTATCGTTGTAATTCTTGGGCCCGGCGTTGGCGGTCACGGATGCTGTTGCGAATGTTTGGGCATCGGCAGCGCCTCCGTCAGCCTCTGTGGTTGTCTGTACTACGCTGAATGCCGTGCCGGCTGTTACTGCCGTCAATGTCAGATGAGTCGTGTCGTCGGATGCTGTGGCGGCTGCTGTGGCCACAGAGCTTGCATCCCATGCAGCCTTCAGTCCCGTGACGACATTTGCGACGGTCGTGGCGGTTGCTGCAAACGTGATGACCTCGGTGGTGCCATCCAGGGCGGTCAGCGTTAGGATGAATAAATCGCCGGTCTCGATCGTGCCGCCCGGCGTGAATGTGTTGACCTGAGCGACCGGGGTCGCCTGGAATATAGCTCTATTGGTTGCCATTTAACCTACTCCCAAAATTGTGAATGGTAATTCATCGTAGTCCCTGAACTCTCTGAAAACAGGAGTCTCACCGCTGGCCAATTGTGCGCCATTGCCATCGAGGTCGCTCGGCTCGCTGAGTGCCTTGCCGGCGTCATCGGTGATGACTGTCACGACACCCTCTGAATCTTTGGTCCGGTATCCCTTATCGGCAAGCCTGCGGAGCCATCCGACATTCAACGGATCCGAATCCGCCGTCCTCATCTGGAACTCACGGACCACCACATGATATTCAAGACCCGCCGCGCGGGCTGGTTGGCCGGTGAACAGCTTGCACTTGACCTGGCCAGGATCAAAACCGCGGAATACGTCATTGTTGACCGAGTCCATGTAAGTCGCTGCAAACACTGGATCATAGAATGGCTCATTTCGTGTCACGCGGAGCAGCAGGTCTGTATAATTTCGCTGGATCGGCGGATCGAATGGCTCATCCGATGAGTTGGCCACGAGGATCCCATCCTTGTCGACCTCGAACTCGCCTGCCTCGGTGGCGAATCCCCACTCGACGATCGCCGGCTGGGCCAGTGGATCCGGGATCGATATGTATGTCACATCGACAGCGACGACGGTGGGGCCACCCTTGAATCGTGATGATTTGCCGTCGACAAATACCCAGGGCGCACCAGGCCACGTTTCCCACTCAACCGGAACACCGGCAGCAACCAGGGCCATGTCGAGACGCTGCTGTGCTGATTCGGGGCCGTCGGTGAACTCCACATCCCATGTCGCAGACGCAGCACCTGAGCCCTGCAGGGTCACCAGGTCGATCGACTCACTGCGAGCCATTGTCTGCCAGTCTGGTGTCACTTTTAGTATCGGCATCGCTAATCCTTAGGATATATTGGCCGGCATCAACTGCAATCCGCCCGCACCGCCGGGTGCGACCGCCTTTGCGATCACGCCCAAAAGCTTATTGGTTTCGTCTGAGTTCTTGGCTGTCTTGACAACTGCCTTTTCCGAGGCGGTCCGGACTGATCGGCCTGTCCTGAATCTGCTCTCGACTGCCGCAAGTCCCCCGCGTCTGGCGGCGGCACCTGCCACGGCTGCCGGGTTTCCTAGCTGGCCGGATCCGCTTAGGGCCGGGCCACCAGTGCCGGCGAGTTTTTCGGCGATCTTTTTACCGAGACTCTCCTGGGCATCGGCCAGCTTTGCCGCCAGCTCACTCTCGACTGAAGTCGCCTCCCGCTTGGCGATGATCGGAAGCTCCTCGATGGAGTTCTTCATCCCTTCAGTTAAACCTGTCCACTTAAACTCGAAGCCATCACCCTTGAGCCAGCTGGCGACCGCCTTGAAAAAGTTCCAGATGTTCTTTCCCATATTCTTGAATATAGCAGCTGTCGCACTTGCTCCGGTCTTTAACACATCCACCCAGTTTCGGCCAAACCACTGCCACAGGTTCGGGATCTGCGTGCTGAATAAAAACTTGAAGTCCTCCCAGAATCCGATCATTGACAGCTTGGCCTGTGTCCATAGGACTTCCCAGGTCAGCCTGAAGTTTGCGATCAGGACGCCAGCAACCTTGAGCCCAGTCTGCAGGCCTGGGATGTTTGCAATAAATCCGCCAAGATTCTCCTTTGCATCTCCCCAGATATTCGACAGCTGGGTGACCGTGCCGCCGAAGGTGTCGACCTCGGCCTTTGCGATTTCCATGCCCTTTGCACCCATCTCCAGTACGAGATTGTATCGCTCCTGGGCGGTCATGTTCTTTTCGAAAACAACCCCATACCGCGAAAAGGCTGAAGTGTTGCCGGCGGCTGCCTTTGATACCAGGAGCATCGCGGCATTCAGATCGATTTTCATGGACTTGGCAAGCCCTACCGCTGCAAGTGTCGCATCCTGCAGATCCTTGCCGCTGAGCCCGCCGATCGTGACTCCTAGCTGGGCGAGGCCCAGGGTGGTCTCATCGCCGACGGTAGTGACCGCCTGTAATTCGGATGCAAACTTTTTCATCTGCTCGATCTCACTGGCCTTGCCGACCGTCGCAAGTGCAGCCTCGAGATTGTTGACTGCCTTTTCCTGGACGATGAACGCTTTGGTGGATCCGCTGACGATCCTGCCCAGTGTCCGGATCCCCAGGAATGCGCCTGCAGCCAGTGCGATCTTTTTGAACACGCGGCTGGCGTGATCTTTTGCTCTGATATTTACATTTACATCGCTTTTGCTTGCCATCGATCAACCTGGTATTTTCAGCTTCTTTTTCCAAAAATTGTTCATCGCCCAGACCAGCTGAGCCATCTCCAAAAAACAGCCAGCCTGATCCATCACTCCGCCATCGACAGGCGGCAGGCCCTTTTCATACAGCTCCGCCATCTTCACCGCCTGAATCACATCATTGTCAATGAACGTCAACGGGCACTGCATCAAGTCCCAGTGACCTGTCTTGCCGCATCTGCTGCAACCATCACCCATGCACTCGGGACACATAAAAGTCCAGCAGTCATACTCTGCAAACTTCCGCTTGCAATCTACTCCGGAACATCGTTTGCAGAGTTGTCCCCATTGGTAAGCGACTGCAACCTGTATTTTTTTTTAGTGCCCAGATTCGGCGACTGAAACACCTGCATCGATACAAGCTCCAGTGCCTGGGTCAAACTCAGAATGTCCTCGAGTGTCTCGGGTGCATAATCGACGTTGAGATTCTCCCAGCCGACCAGGTGCTTTCGAAGGGCTGCGAATATAAGATCGAACCCTTTATCATCGGGGAAATCTCCGACTTGATTCTTGAGCTTGCTGATCTCGCGTTGCTGTCGCGCAGCTAAAACCTCAAAGACAAATATCGGAGGGTTGTCGAGATCCGCCTGTTCTATAAGTGAGCAGTGATAATAATCACCGGGAATCAATGGCATCATTCTTTTTGCCCTTCAAATTATCCAAATATCTCGTCCTTGTTTCAAGGTCCAGCTCTTGCCAGACCGACATAATCTGCGAGTCGGTCGCATCATCAAACCCGCCATGATTGGCCATGATGGCCGATCTGATTTTCTTAATGTCTCTTTTTTTCATGGATCAACCCTTAAGCTGCGGCGGCGGTTATGATCGTCGAATCGTTGCTGGCCGTGGTTGTATGATTGCACTGGGCGGTCAATTCGTGGATCGCTATCCCATCACGATCGCCGTCTGGGATCTCTTTGTACTGGATAGCCGGACAGCTGATGGTGATATTGGTCGAGCCATCACCGACGGTCAGAATCAAAGCAGCCTCGGTGCCGGCGATCAAGATTCCATAGAAGTCGTGATCGGCGATCAGCTGAGCCTCGGGGTCGAACCCGACCGCGGCATCAGGGTAATCCGTTATGCGATAATGAAGGATGCCACCAGGACCGGCGATCGCCTGCTTTGGAGCGACGTTGTTGCCTGCCTCCAGGGTGAACTTGCCGATCGGATGAGCCGTTCCGCCGATGGTGAATACACCGTTTTGAAATTGCATCGGTGAAGATGCGGTCGGCGTGAACGTCCCGGGAACCGCCACATCTGCAGGTGTCTTGTACAGACCCGTGAACTCGAAGTTGATCATGATGCGCCCGCCGCTTTCACCTTCGATCGTATATGTGCCCATAGCCCCGTACAGAGTCTTGAGCTTGCCATCCTGGTATAGATCCAGCGTGACGGTCTTTTGGTTGGCAAGACTGGAATGTACCTGATAGACCTCGGCGGTCTTTTCGAGCCCGCACGCCTGGAACAGGATACCGAGCCCGACCTCCATGCCGCCGGCGGCGACGGTGCCGCGCAGCTCGACGCTGAATGAACATGTCCCGCTTCGACCGTTGATCACGCCTGGCTGAGTGTTGCCCATGATAATGCCAGTGCCCATGCGCTGCTCGAACTCACCATCGAACTTCATGTCGGCGTCGTATGCAAGGATCGGCTGATCGGCGGTGACCTCGGTGCCTTTGACTGACTCAAGTGCTACGAGCATTGGATTCTTTTTTGTTAGTAGTTCACCTGCCATGATTACCCTTTCGTATATGGGTCATTGATTTTAATTCGATAATGAACTTCTGCGATCACCATCACACCGGTTGATTCACCCTCATCGTCATAAACTGTTTCGCCGGGGTTGGTGATAGTGGTATTAAGTGCGTTACCGCCTCGGTATATGTCAACCTCCAATGCCTTAATGATGTCCGCCGATACCTGGTTGAGCCGGGTGTCGATCGATGCGGATGCACTGTCGCCATCGATAATTATCGCGAAGATCATGAACGGCTGATTGTATTCAGCCGTGCCCATCACGCCGGCCACCTCCTCGGGTGCCAGCTGACTGATCAGCACATCCTTGCTTTTCCATGATGCATCCGGGAAATCAACACGCCTGGGCCGGATCGCAGTCAGATCGTTGTGGTATGCGTTGCCCTGGACGGTGGTTGCGACCTTGATCGTGTTGATCGCAGCCTCTATGTTTACAGCGATGAGCTCGAGGATCGAGGATGCCATATCATGCCCTCCTCTTTAACTGGCGAATCATCAGGGCTGTCTGTGCATCGATCTCTTTGTGTAATCGGTTAGCAGCCTTCTTTCGCACATCGCCGGATATGTTGCCGGCGTTGGCAAAGACATGCCCGATCGATGGCCCGAACAACATCATGATCCCACCATCATCTTTGCGCTTGAACACCCCACGCACCCCGTTTGCGGTCATGATCCACGCGCCCTCGATCCTGGTCCTGCCATCGGACTTGCGGACCTTATAGCTGACACCCTTGCGCGTCTGACTGGCACCAAAG
>PJEL010003698.1_pt1 | contig 12923 bp, 12 predicted proteins | sample 1853271 | NCBI WGS metagenome assembly PJEL01 (sample SAMN08108733, study PRJNA415343) | Invertebrate metagenome, whole genome shotgun sequencing project. | host: Globobulimina | place: Sweden: Gullmar Fjord | collected 2015-08 | reverse complement strand
AAAATAGAAACAACAAAATTTAAAGTGAGAGATAGACAGGAAAGTGAAATGCACAAGATGGAGCACATTCCATACATACCAAGGAGCAGCACGTTGTCAAACAACTCAAATATTTCATATTTTGGCTGGTGAAGAACAGCGATGATGGTTACCCCTAGCGTAGCAAGTCCTTTCAGTGCTCTAACGAGAGAAAGACTACTAACACTGTCCAACCCTGAGGTGGGTTCATCCAGGCAGAGGAAGGAGGGCTTCGTCACAATCTCAATGCCAACATTAACACGCTTCCGCTGGCCACCAGATATCCCACGTCTCAGGTCATCCCCTATGACAGAGTCCTGAACATCTGTCAAGCCAAGGGAATCGATGACGTCTCTGATGGCATCATCCTTCTCCTGAAGTGGCATGTCTGCTGGTAGCCGCATATAGGCCGAGTGCGTGATCACCTCCTCCACTGTCAGCTCAGGAATCATGACATCTTCCTGAGGCACAAAGCCAAAAATTCCCTTATATTCCTCCAAATCAACTGCTTTTCCATTGATGCGTACATAGCCTCCCGTCCTCTGGACTTTGCCTGCCATGACATTGAGGAAAGTCGTCTTGCCTGCACCACTCGGCCCCATTATCGCCGTGATCTTGCCCGGCGGGATGGACCCATTTACTTCACTGAGAATAGTAGGTCCACCATTAGGTAGAGTAAGCCTTAAGCCCTCAAATTCAACGGCAATTTTTAATATTTCAGCACTCTCGGATTTTTGTGCGAAGCTGGAAAAAGACGATTTCCAGATTCCATCCCTGTTGATTGAACCAGTAACTGTATTAGAGAAACCCACGTCTGGTCCACCAGAAGGTTCAGCCCCAATAAGGGCTGGTTTGACTAGATTTTGTCCGGATAATGGTTCTTCTTCTCGTGCCTGTGTATGAATGAGAAGCATCTTCCTTCTCCTTGCACTCCGAACCAAATAACCCCGTCTCCAAAAGGAAAAAGAATAAACCACTATACACACCAAGGCAACAAGCAATAACAGAGGCCAAGAACTAAAATACTCCCCCCCTTCAGGACATGTTGCAAGTCTTGGACATTTTCGTGGAAAGAAGGATCCTATTGGGCAATAAGATCCTTCTGGGCAGGAGACAGATAGCGCAGGTGTAGGACAATAATATCCAGCGGGACAAAGATCTGGGCAAAAATTTGGGTCATCCTGACCAGGGCAGTACATGGTGTAATTGCAATGAGTGTCAGTGGCATTCCTAGCGTGCACCAATATTTCACCAGAAGAAGTCGAATTTGTGTATTGGCCAATCCTACGAAATAGGACAATGAGACACACAAGTTATAGCTACGACAGTAACCCATGACTGTGTCATACCAAGTTATATACTCACCAATTTTCATTATCATCTGCAGGCCAGCAATCAAGTGGATTCGAAGATGTGCAACCACACCAAAAACCACTGTCGCAAAGACAAGCACCAGCATAGAGAAAGTTCGAATTCCCTGGACAGGCACCCTCCATCGCGAGGGGTCCTACCGTTGTTTCAGGACACGGTAGATCGGAGGAAGCCATACTAATATTTTAGATTTTAGATCCCAGTTCTATGATGGGATCACACGTTCCAAACAAATTCGATTTCTCTTCAAACTGGACTCTCAGGTATACACCGCCTTCTCTCAAATCAATAAGCAAACCACCTCAGCAAACCTTAAATGCGAGAGTTTACGTGGTCAAAAATTGCCAGGTATAAAAACTGCGAAAAAACAAACGATAATTATTCGCAAAACTGACAGCAGGAGGCATAATTGAACTTTTTTACTTTGAGCGACATGGTTTAACCGTGCAACGAAAAGCCTGGCAGAGGTGCTCTCTACTCTCATAACTGTTGAAACACCCCCGTAGCTAGCTAGATGTAGAGTTTGTGAGATTCGATCGAATAGTTTTAGGGGCAGGTACGAGAGGAACGAGCAGTTGTGTCCATTAGTTGGTTTTCGCGAAACCATACAATATTAAGTCGGTTATGCCAAACCGACACTGCACTAAGCTGGTTATTGCTGCGGTTCTCGTATCTGGATCGTGAACACGACACTCTTCCAACTGACAACCACCACATGAATGAAAAGTAGTGTAGTAGTCAAACAAGCGGTTTTATTCACTGAATTACAGTACTTGTTTTTAGGACACCTGAGGAGTGATTAGGTTATTCTATCCTATATTTCTATCAAACGTAACGAACCTCTACGTGTAGCGTTCCCGAAAAACCTTGGTTAATGTTCCTATAGGAACATTCCACTGCTCCGAGAACTGTAACCCTTACGTGGTCTGGGTTTCTCTGTTTCTTTATACAAAACTCACTCATCCCAATCACAACTATGAATTACATAAGTGCCGGATAGTGGCCTTACCAGTTAGTAGTAGAGCTGCCGCTGGCTGGTCGCCCGAATTTCAAAGTGGCCGGACATTGAACAGCCAAAATGTGAAATCAAGGGAAAAGCTCGTTTTCGCTCTTACAAACGGCTGAAAAATGACAGGAGAGAATTTCTCTTCTAAACTTGATTATTTGGGTCATGTAAACACGCAAGGACCTTGTAAAGTTGCACTAGCTTAAGCTTAACAGGCTTGGTAAGTAGAGCTGCCGCCGGCCATGGTTTTTCCCGGCCGACCAGCCACCAGCCATATGCCGGCCACCTGCCATGCGCCATCGACATAATGACTCGTTGTTGGGGGTAGATACAAACATTCGGTAGGTTGTGCCCATGCAAGGTGTTTCCATTGTGCTAACTATAGTAGGTTATGAGAATTCAAGGCACACTTCCATTGTCACGAGGTTATGGGCTGCTTGTGAGAGTATTTCCATTTTCGCAGGGGTTATAGAGTATTAGAACCCTTCCATTACAAAGCCAGTCGTAGAGGACTTGATTTGAAAGTCTCTCTCACTTCCTGCGCTACCCAATAATAGTGGACCATTGATTCAAACTAACTGCTGCGACAAAATACCTGTGTGGACCTTGTGCGTGGTTGACAGTAGAGGGAATCCAACTAAAATTGATCCATTTAGTTCAATTATTGTTGCAGTGACGTCTTATTCTCTAAGTTTTCGGTGCATTCTAGAATTCTCTCGAAGCAATACAAGCCATCTTTTTTAAATGCATGCCTCGCTTGGTGGCCATACACACACAACATAAGAATGACGAGGAATCTCGTTCCACTCTTTGAGGTGCTCCCTGATCAAAGCCATCTGGAGACCAGATGGTGGCAAGCGGTCTACCTTCATCCCCGCCAACGTAAAGTTAAAAGATTGTGGGCAAAGCTTGGGAGGCATTTCAACCTCTTTCCATACCTTTCCCACTTGGCAGTAAATACAATTTACAACAAAACCAAAAAACACCCATAAACCACTTCCATCACTCAAATAACACTACCGATAGCCTTCACAGTAACCACTGATAAGCAGAGTTCAGGGCTAAATGTAACCCAAACCCTAACTCTAACCCAAGAGCCCAGCCCTAAACCCTAACCCCATGTACACCTCAATTGATGTAATTACAAACAACTCGAACCCTAACCCTTAGGCGACAAAGATATAGCACAACAATCCCTAACACAACATATTCCTTTTACTGGCCTGGGCATGAGGGGGTGAATTAACATCTTACTGAGGGGGTGAGACAAACCCACCCCCCCGGGTAAACTACTGTATTTCACCGTACCACCGGAGGGACTCTCAACGTTATGATGTACAATCGATACCGGCCCATGTGTGTAACTTCCTGATCATAATATCTGGATGTTATAATAGCACACAAGTGTCTGTAGGGGGCTCACGAACCCAGTTAAGCTAGCGCAACTTGACAATATCACTGCTACGCACATCGTATCTGTCAATATACAATTTTGCTTCCTTGTTCAAGCGAAAAACGTGAAAGATACACTCTGATGCTTCGTGAAAAATGAAGCCATTGTTATAGTATAGTTTCTGACCTGCGTATTCCCTATGAACCTTTCAGGAGCCTATATAGCAGTAGACTTGTAGGATCAATCGTTCTATGTATCCTATTCCCTCTTTTGTGGTAACTGTGATTGTTTGTGCAGAGACTCAAATGGGGACTATAAAGTGAATCAACTTTATGCATATCTCACAGCTAATCAACTAAGCAAACTCCAAAAGGTATGCAGTTCGGATCCATTATTAGCATGGATTAGGAAGTCTGCAATTACTTCACTGGATGCTTATGGGCTATTCAGACGTGATTATATGATGTGCATGCATATTTTTAGATTACATCTCAACATGGGTCAGTCACATCCATGGTGTCACGGGTTCTTTGATATAATAGTTCTATGGTGCATCGATATATTAATCGCAACAGCAGCTTAACGTGTAATACTTGGACTACATTTTCTCTCTCGTACATCCTATTATCATTGAATGATGTTAGGTTCCTGTGCTATATCCTTGGTAATGCATGCCATAAGTAAACGTGTTTGTGGAGCTATCTAAGCTTACACAATTACTACATCATATCCACATTGCATGAGAATAAGCCTGCTTCCTTAATGTTCTCCATGTCTTTCCGGAGCTCAATTGTTTAACAACTAGTAACTGATTGAAAAGCTGTTAAATTACACAAATATATCTCAATCCACAGTGTAAAGAGTTCCCTGTACCACAATAGAAAAGAATTATATTTTTTGTTGCCGTCTTCGAGGGCTTGGGCTTTTAGCAGTGTTCTGCCCTGCAGAACAGATGTATTCTGTACTGACATCACCTCCCCCGCCTTCTTCTTCATCCCTCTGGCCTTTTTGATCGTCTTTATCTCCCTGGCCATTGCTGTTACTTCTGATGTCATCCTCATTGCCGTACATCTCTGCCATATCTGCTTTGTACGCTCGTTCCTCCTCTGCCAGCGTCAACATTATATTACTATATCCAGGCACCTAGAGTAGGGAACAGGAACATGTGTATGTGCATATTTATATTGTACAAGAGGGGATCTCTGTCCGTGCAGTAAACCTACCTGCTCAATGTTGTAAGAGTGCACAGAGTTGTCAGTAATAACCTCCCAAGTAAGTTTGTTATCACGATCATCTGGGGTAAGCTTTTGATCTATGAAAATAGGCCAACCCTGAGATATTGCAGAATGGACATGAGCTCCTGCATATTGTGAATCATTGTGTTTCTTCGCCTGCAGTAAATGGAATAGCACCTTCTTTTTCACTCTTGTCCCGTCAGAAAGCTTGCTAGTTATCCATCCGTCTTCCTTCTCTGCTCTTGTAAGATGCTCATTCTCAGGGGAAAACTGCAAAGGAACGCCACAGCCGTTGGATATTTTATTCATTGCGTTTTGGTGTGTGTGATGTAGTATTTGATTTTCACCGACCGTACATGAAACGCTAAGCCTCAGCAGCTAAACTCTGAATAAAACCCTAAGCAAGTTCTACCAGCACATATATTTCCACCAGTTTTCATACTCCATGATTCACCTGGTAGTAAATTTCTGTGAATGCAGCTATCTCGGATGTCCACCGTGACTTTAAGCCTTCCCCAGGGATCCATTTGGCATCTATTGATCTCCAAGCAACGAACCATCTGGCAGTAGCATGTTGGTGATGATGATGGGATTAAATATTTAAACTCAATGAATAACTCTGCAAACTCTTCCAAATCAATGTTATTAGTTCAGAATGGAGAGGAAACAGAAAAGTAGTTTTCCATGTAATACCTGAAGCAGGTTACATATTGGATTAACTTCCAAAGTGACGACACAATGTCTGTGGCATGAGCAATACAGCCAATCATAACAAGTATCCACATGAGAAACACAGGGAATGCATTCAGTCGAAAGATGCGGCTCGCTAGAAAGCCATGGTCCTAGTAGTTACAAGGGTTAGTGTCAGGATCAAAGAACATGTCACAATATTATTCATGTGGTGTTATGTCACCTCTTCTAGCTTCAAACGCAAATTGTCATATGCTGTTGCCTACATGTGGTCGCATTTCATAAGAGAGGGAGCTATTTAAGCATGAGGGGGCACTTGGAGCAGAAAAAACAAAATAATACCTGGTCAAAGGCCTCACTAGGAAGTACATCAGCAGAGAACATCCAGAATGTAAAACTCGTATGAATAAGAAGTGCCCAAGGCAATGTATCATTGACCTACATGTCACCACACACCATCAATAATAGCACTATAATTGATTTTTTCTGGTCCTCAAATAGGTAATGGTTCAGAATGTAGCATTGGGATATTAATGTATGGTACAGTAATAAGTACCTTCTGTTGGAGAGCGTCTTCGCGGTTAGGTGGCTTCCGATAGAATCGTAGGAGGAGCATTTTGTCGAGCCAATAGTACGCCACAAAACAAATCAAGCAGATGGGGGCCTAATAGGTAATGAATGAGCTATTACAAAAAATCCGGGGTATGGTTTTACGCTGCCATAATCAAACTACTACTGCATGGCCAATACATACCATTATGGGCATTCCACCTGAGTAGGACAAGCCCACATATAAAACCAAGAGTACGTGTGCATACCTATCTCAACATTAGGATTAGGGATAGAGTTACACAAACCGGTGAGTGCTCCCGAAAAGACAAGAGACGTGTTTGCTAGGATTTGAGTTCTAGGGCTAGGATTAGGGAAAGTTATAATTAACATGTGGGGGTAGGAAGAGGAGAATGAATTTGACAAGGGACACTACTTTAAAGTCAAGTGAATTGGGCAAAGCAAAATTCCCGTAGCCATATTCAGCCTATGCCCTCACAACATAGGTGATAACTATTCACAAGCAGTATAATCCTGAGACCTACTACACACTTCACTGGTATAATAATTATGGCACCTACCGCATGGTGAAGTCAAACTGGGACGCTATGAAATAGTTGTTCAAGTCATACTGCATCACGAATTTCGATTTCCCACGATTTACTCCCTAGAAAGAGATAATACTTGACCTTGAGCATCATATCCTAAACTATACATAATTGGAAAAGAAAGGAAATGCTACTGCGAGAACTTTCATACTGCCTTACCCTCTTGCAACGCCATATTTTGAAAGGGTGCCAGACAATGTACTGAGATCACACATTAGTATAATGAAGGATTGGTAATGAATGGGGCAAAATGAAGTAATTTTGGCACCACCTGGAACAGAGGTCCAATGTATGGTGATATGGCTGCAAAAATGAAGCTAATAGTTATCTATTATAACGTGGTGATGTAAGCCAAACATTAGAGATGACTGCGGCTTTGTTATCACGCTCTTCTGCTTGGGTTGGATATACCTGAGCGCCTACTGTACCGTACCATTCACGCCCAAAATCGTCAACATTGCCTATAGGACACACATAGGATTGATTAAGTTGTAATGCTGCTGCACATAAAGGAAAGAATACTATTGTGTAGAAGACAAAAATGATTGAAATGCAGGCAAAGGGGTGAACAACTACTATTGCAAACGCACCATTGAATATTTGACTATTTACCATGAACTGAGGGAGTTCCATTTTTGACTGTACTGGTGGCCGGCCGTAGACAAGCAGTATCAAAAGAGCCTTTAAAAGTGGTGGTATGCTTTAAGCGCAGAAATAATCAGCTAACAATTGTTCTTTATAATTTTTTACCGTGTTTACGTACTGGGCCTGAGATGAAGGTTGGTCAGTGTTCCTCGATGTGTATGCAATACAAGGTGTAGCAACGTAGTTGAACTAACTTTATGGTAGAAACATATGATTATCTACAAAGAAAATAATAACATACAATTTGCAGTGGCCTATGATACCTTGAAAACACCAAACATGAGGTTTGTAGCCCTCTCGTCATCCATCATTGACCGTTCCCATAGTGCCATTGACTTCTGGCACATTTCAAGGATGCTGCAGTACATGGAAAATATGAGGTTAGGCGATAAGCACAGAGCTCCTTCATCCAGAAGAGCAAAGGATTATTCAAGAGAGTAGAGATGGGATTATCATGCTAGCATCACGTGGCAAACACATCCCAATGACGAAAATTACGCATCACAATCTACTGGGGCTGGCTGGTGTACAATCAACTTACGTGTTGATGATAGGGATCGAAGCCGCAATCCCTGGCAAAAACAAAAATTGAATGAGGTACTGTCATTGAGTTGTTCAAATATGAAACGGTGCACACATTTACCTATGCTGATTCCAAAGGCCAGAAGAAAGGAACGCAGAAACCCACCACAAACATCCCTGTCATTGCTGTATATGCTCTGCGTGGATATTAAAGGTTCAAGTGCAGTAGCATAGCGTTAGCTGAAGGGCCAAAGCTCTTTTTAATAAGGACATGGGCTGCTGAACACATGGCTTTTCCGTAGATTTTATACGACATGCCACGAGGCTTGCGTAGTATATTCCTATACCTTCAAGTTGTGTACAAATGAACCTGTCTCTGACCAGAGTTTATCTACACAATAGCACCCTGCCACTGTCATGAAGTTAAACGTTTTGCATTCTCCTTCAGCAGGGACTGTGCATGACAGCTCTTCACACTGGGATAAATAGAAGTAGTGTGTTCATTTGCTTAAAGACGAAGAGCAATTACGATTTGATTTACAGACAAGTAAGAGCAATGGCCCACCTTTTCAGTAAGTGTGTAAGACAAACACGGGCAGTGAGTAGCGTTCCCAGGAATTGGGCACATGCCATTGCTTCCTGTACCTCCTTTGGTTCCACAGGAGCTAAGATCATACTGAAAATAAATTCCCTCCTACATTCAAGTTAAATATGATTTAAGGGAAAGCTGGAGCGAGATGATACTGTTGTTGGATTGGGTTATATTACCTGCCATGACGATGTGCTATACACAGCATAAAAAGCATCCTGTAAGCAGCACGAGAGGGTAAAACAAAAATACTTCGTATTGGGTGCAAAAAAGCACGTTACAAATGTATTACGGATAATAAACTCACAATATCGCCCGTTTTTTCAACACATTCATCATCGTATATGGCTCTTCCCAAACCATCTGGACGCACAAGAGTGACATTTTCCTGTATTATTAAGAAGTTGACGAAAGAAGAAGTGATAAAGTATTAAAATTTCCCAAAACTGCTCATGGTTTATGACTAAAGGCATTCATTCACCTCATCATTTGCTACGATGGAATCCACAACATCATAGTCACCAGTAAATGCAGCAACTACTTCCCTAATGTATGGAGCGAGGTGGGTTTCAAACACAGGATACTTTTATCGAATTCAATTCAATCCTGAATTCACCTCGAGCAATACCCAGACCTCACATTTGGTATATCCTTCCCAAACTCATCCTGTTTATGTTATAAAGACGACAAGAATGAGAGAGCGCTATTTGAGAAACGCGTGCATCTGTCAATTTACATCATGGATGAATTGCATTGCCCCCATGACGAAGCGTAGGACCTGGGTGACTCTCACCTTGACATTTTCTAAATGTAAGACAGTAGCGAATGATACAATCAGCAGCACTAGGGACACACACCAGGTTGCCTATAAATAATAAGCGTGTATAAGTGCTGGGGGTGCTAATTCGGAAGACAGACCATGCACAACGTTTCCGTTGTTACCTTACGTCTCCACCACCTTTTTATTGGGCTGAACTCGATATTCTGTAGAAAAATGATTGGTTGATATACGTTTGAAAAAAACTATCTCCACGTTTTTTGTATTGCACACACATGTTTTCACTACCTCAAAAACCACATTGGTTGGCTCGGTTGCTTGTTTGACACGAAGTTTATGGCGCTCTAAAAAGTAAAGAGAACTGGGATAACGTAGCCACGATATGCGTTCAAAGTCTTCCATACAGCGATGGAAAGAGAGAGGATGATTAAACGTCACAAATACTGCTGTAATGCGCCTTATTTTTCTTGCTCTGCATGTGAAAGATTAAGGTTAGAATTACACGCCACCTCAGTCGCAAGTACTACATATTCTTCTTCATGTATACGTTGAAATGAAAGGATAATAATATATTACAAATGGTGATGGTTAGGTAGATAAGGAGGAGCCATCATTGCCATTATGGCCGATGCACACATTCCCAACTGTTACCTCTCAAGCATAATCTTCTCTGTAGTATCAGAGATCTTTGCTCCTAGCTCATCGGCCCGTCTCTCCCACTTTTTAAATTGTCTCATTTTGTTCTGGCTTTTGTACATCTTTGCATAAGCTCTGCTCTGCTTGAGCTAAGTGCAATAACATTGAATAATTAAAATCAAGATATAACTTAGGAAGGAGTTTCCCCGATTAAGGCTTTACATTCCTTTTATATTTCGTACCTTGTGCACAATGTTGCGCTTGTTGCAGTAGGTACGGATCTGTTAAAAAGATTACAATGAGTGAGAATCGAGTGCAAAAAACATGTTTTCTACTCCCTCAGATGATGCCCACCAAATACAAATAAGGTGCTGCTACGCTAGTAAGCAAGTAGCAGCAGCTAATAAGGGGCTCTGCTTGAAGTCCGCTTCATTTCCATTCTTACAACACGCTTTATTTTGGCCTCCACTTAGCTCTTGCACACACGCGTTAAAGAGATGTAAATATACGTTGTTCTTACCTCAGAGCCATTATCAACCATTAGTTGAACATCTGCCAGCTAGGATAGTAGTAGTATGAGTTTGATTAGAGCAGTGTAAGCATGATGAATGCCATAGTGTAAGAACTGAGGGAGGAGAGTCATCTGCAACCACGGGAAAAAACACTTGACTCATCATTCAGAAATAAGATACAATAGTAGTAAGGTAATAAATGGTTAAATTTCTAATAATGACATGAGGAGTAATAAGAGAGAAGGATAAATAACTCAGTTGTGGTGGCATAAGTTTTGTCTGTTGGATCAATGTATCGATCACGATTCAGTTCAGCCTTACCCATGTCCCCAGAAACTCTTCTGCCCCCCCGGTGTTTTCAATGTTAAACACAGGTTTTGCCCCTTGCTGAGGTGGCCTACCTCTCCAATCCACCTTTTACGGTAGTGGGATAGGATTACTTTAGTAGTCTATATGCCACAATAGCCCTTGCTTGAGAGTAAGTAATTCTTCTAGAGTATAAAAGCAGAGCAAACCTCGCCACACCACCACCTTACTACAACTACTCACCTTGTCAAGGGAATACGTAGAGGAAAAGAAGTCAATAACATCTTTTTTAGTTGTGCCCGGGGGTAGGTTTCTGACCATAATACTATAATCAGTACATGTCGCTTTGCTTTTATCTACCGACTCGACCACTTTGCTCGTCTTGTATCTCCACCACAAAATGGCAATAATCATTGTGATGCACATTAAAACTTCAAAAACTGTCACCAAATAACTAGTGGGTTGTGGATCAATTTTTGCATGCGTGAGAAGATACATTCACTCTGTTGGTTAATAGTAATTTTCAATTGAACATCATCTGTGTATACCTTATGGTAAGTACGCTGATGCACATCCCGTAAACATTCTGTTCAGTAGGAATGTTACACTTGGTTCCATACGCATCCTGTAACCATACCATCAATAAATTATGATTAGATGAACTCTGATAAGTAATAGTACGCAAATAAAGAAGAGATTTTACATGTACGACGAGAGTAAAGTTAAGACAGACGTAAGCAAATCCTACAAAAACAATGTGCCAAATACACGAGACAAAAATGTTCCAAAAATGTTCCAAAAATTCACTTTGATATAAAAGTACATTTGTTGTTCATTGGAATGGATGACTAGGTGGTTAATAGCACTAGGGCATACCTTCTCCCCAGATTCAAGGAGATTTAACGTTGTATTTGTTGATGAACAGCCAAGTAGGTTTTTGCCAATGCCTGACAGGGGCTCACAGGGATAGCCTATGTTTCCAATCATGCCATATGACCACCCCACCGTGTCAGCGTACGATCCCATACCAAAACCAGATGTAGTAAAAAGTAATGCTGGAATGCTGAGTATTGTGAGAATAGACAGCAGCCCAATTAGGAACCTCAAAAAGCGGAAGTACAGAGCAACACCAATTCCCATGTCTGCCAGCTCGCTGAGTAAAACAGTAGAGGGTTATATTTTTTTTTTTCAAAAGATTAATAATTTATATCTGGGATCAGGTCAGATCTACGTGTTCCTAGTGCATCATGTCTCATGTACCACATACCTCATTGTTGTGCTCCAAATGGATGATTTCCCTCCACGATATACAGAGCTCTCAAAAAACTCCTGTGCTCGCGCAGTGGATGGAGGCAACCATTTTGTACCTTCGAACTCGTCTCTGTGAGATGAGAGCAGAGTTCAAGTACGATGTATTATGAGAGTTGCAAGATATGATGAAGTCATGTTAAAGACAATTATTGTTTGCCAAAACTAGCAGTAATTCCTTTCCAAGAATAGAACGGGAAAGACCAACAACAACGCAACGATAACTGAATAAATAGCGCAACAGCAATTATTCCCACAACAATAACTATAGGAACAAGTAATCCTACAAGCACCACAACCCGTACGGAGAGTGTCAACAGCTTCACAACCCTGATTAGAAAAAGCCTGTAGGAATTCTGGCAGTACCATTTCAAAGTATATATGCAGTAAGTGAGTGGTGAATCTACTACTAACTCAGTCAGTTGGAAAACTATTATCAAGACGGCAATATTTTTTTGAGAATCATTATTTAGGTATTGATCTCTAAAGCCCTAAACACTAAGTAGCATGGGACACTTACCCAAGTCCCTCATCATCGTAGTCGAATGCATGAGTTGCAATTCTCTTGAAAGCCCCACTTGTAATTCTCTTTATCGCCCCCCTACAATGATCATCATTTACTCCTTCGACCATATCGTCGTCGTCGATACTCATCTCTGTCATGTCACCATCAAAGCTCACCAGGGCCTCCATATCATCTTCCACATTTTCTTCCACCATCTCAGAATATACCCTGTTTGATTTTGCTTTAACATGT
>PJEL010003697.1_pt1 | contig 12926 bp, 17 predicted proteins | sample 1853271 | NCBI WGS metagenome assembly PJEL01 (sample SAMN08108733, study PRJNA415343) | Invertebrate metagenome, whole genome shotgun sequencing project. | host: Globobulimina | place: Sweden: Gullmar Fjord | collected 2015-08 | reverse complement strand
GTTAAATAACCTCTCTGCTCTTTATTTAGTATAGATAAAACGGTTTGATACACTGTATTTACGTTTATAGCCATTTTAATATTTTATTAATTATAGTAGTTAGGCCACCTTTAAAGCGGCCTATCTACTATATAGTATTACATGTTTATTTCAGCTTTTTCTCTATTGACTTGAAAACATCTACACCTTCGTCGGTTTTGAAGTAAGCAGCCATCGCTGAGTAAGGGTTTTCGTCAAAAGGAACAGTCATTAGTTTAGCTCCATTTGTTGCCCAAGTAAACGTTCGTTGATCTGAGGATAAAGCAATTACACCCTGTTCTCTTGCTACAATAGCTAAATTTCTCAACTGAACATTATCATCATTAGCTAATTCTAAGAATAGCCCAGGGTTTCGTTTAGCAAATAATAGCAAATCTCTTTTAAGTTCCTTAGAAGTCATTGAAGTGACTTTAGAACCAACCTCTGTTCGCATTATTGCTTCGCCCATGTCAACATCCATCTCTCTTGCCGCATTTAAAGCATCAATCTGGTAGTCTAAAAAGTCTAACTCATCAATAGCATCTGCTACGTGATCAAACTCTGCGTATTTTTTACCTACGCCTGGATGATATAATGACAAAATCTTTTGTAAGGATTGACTTTCCTTAGGAACGAATAAAGTCCCATTTTTAAATACGATGTGCCCTAATGTTGCATCACCTTTTTGTTCATCTCTAAACGGTGAATTTTGATTAGTTGCATATCTTAATTCTCTTTGTTCCATTTTAACATCATCAAACCACAATAAAGGAAATCTTCTTGAATGCCTAGATTGGATTGTATAAGTTAATGGAGATTTATTATGCAATAAATAATAATTTCTATCTTTAATTTCCCACGTTGGTTTTGTGGGTTGAACTGGTGCAGATTTTGCAACAGTTGGCTGAGGAGCAACCTCAACTTTTTTTGCTGGAGCTTTTTTAATAGCCATAATATGATATAATTTAATAGTTTATAAGAGTAATAATTACCCCCGTCAGTACAACGAGGGTAAAGATTACAGTAATTTACTCTTGTCTAGACAGTGAACAATACAAAATTGTTTGCTCCTTGTACACAAAGACATCTTTCAGAAAGGAAGTGTACCTCCATTGCATCAAGATCAGAAGTAGCTGCACCAACAGATCCAGTCACCCAATTCTTCATACGTCTATCATCAGCTTGTGAAGCTCTGTATCGTACGTGTAAGAATGGACGTCTGATGTTTGTACCTAATACTTGATCGTATACAGTAGATGTTCCAGCAGGAACTAATACACCTTGGATATCTCCAACTTGTGAGCTAGTCAATGGATCAGCCGCACCTCTTGTTGAAGCGTCATTTAAGTATTTCCAGTCAGTCTTATAGAAATCGTAAGATCCTCTACGGAAACCTGAGAAACCTAAGTTAAGTGCCATTTCTTCAGAGTTTTCAAATACCCCAAAAGAACTACCACCACCATAAACAGCTCCAGCGCCTGTTGGAGAACCAACACCAGAAAGCATATCGTCAAAAGCCAAATTAGAAATTCGGTTTAAGAATAACATGTTTTCTTCAATTGCACCTTGTGTGTCTAAGTTTTGTAGGATTTCATCAAACTGTCCTAATCCAGTTGTAGCATCAAAGCCACTGTTTACATTTCCTCTGTCATTAATAGCAGCAAAGAAACCTTGTGTTCCTTTTTTACCACTAGCTAATGCTTTAGATCCTGCAGCAGCAAGCTCACCTTCTACCATTGACATTTCTAAGTAATCTTCAAAACGTAAACGAGTTTCAGATTCAGCTTTTAAATACCATAAGTATCCAGATGTTCCGTCTTCAGTTGCAACTTCTACCCATCCAATTTGTGCAGTATCAGATCCAGATACAACGTATTTGTTTCGGATAATGATTGGGGAGTTAGAGAATTGTGTAAAAGATGGAGTGATGCTTTGGTAATCGTCAGCTGCTAAGGTAGAACCTTTTGCATATTCAGAACCATAAACAAATATCTTAAGCCCTGTAGCTCCTAGTCCACTTGTATCAGCAGCAGTATAAGGTGCTACTTCAAGATCTCCAGTTGTAATATCAGAAGACAATACCAATGCTTTTAATTCAGCATTAGTAGCTGGGTCAATTATTACAATAGTTTGGTTTTTAGAAATAACATTTGCTACATAATCTTTAGGATCAGCAGGTGTTAAATTTAAAGGAATTTGAATAGTACTAACATTTCCTACAACTGCATTAGTAACGCCAGTATAAGACACGTGTAATCTATTTTGTTCAGACCAAATTACTTGATCAGAAGTCATAGGCATTTCTGCTCCTACCATACGTAAGAATCCAGATAAAGTACGATTACCGTATCTTTCTATTTCTTGTTCGTATACTTCTGGTAAGTATTGTTCCGCGAAAGCCGTAGTGGTTCCGTCTGTAAAGTTTAGATAATTGCTATCTAAAGCTTGTTGTTTTTGACTCGGTTTAATTGAGCCGAATTGTGGTGCTAAAGCCATAATTTTTAATTTTTAAAGTTTCGTTTTTTAATTTTTAGTTTTGAAGAGTCCGCTCCGCTGATTGATTTCACTTTTAATCCATTCACAAATACGCTACCAGGGACTGATTGTCTAACATCCGTTTGAATGTTATTTGACCTAGCTGTTATGTCTCTAACGGCATCAGCTTTTCCTTGTTCGTAAAAGTGCTGAGCTAAAGTGTCGGCATTTCTTGCAGCATAAATGGCTTTATGATAATCAGCATAATTCTTAACTTGTCCTTTTTCGTTTAGAAACTTTCCAACTACGGACTTTAGATCAGATTGATTTGCTTTTACATTGTCGGTGTCTTTTACAGAATACCTAAACTTCTTTTCTCCTACGTTGAAATTAAAACCTTTAAAATCACTAGAAAAGTAATCATTAGTACCATGAACAAAGGCATCTCTTGACTGCGCATTTACTTGCTCTTCCTCTTTGTATCGATTGAAAAAATCAACAGCTTTTTGTTGTTCTTGAGTAGCGCCCGGTCTCAACTTGATCTCGTCGTAATATTTACTCTTAAGTCCTTCTAAATAGTGTTTGGCTTTTCCAACCTCTTCCTTAAACGCAATTTTTCTTTTGCGTATATCTTTTTCATCGTCTAACTCTTCATCATATGAAAAGTCTTCTAATAAAATATTCACATCATCACCTTCTAAATAAGGTTTTGTTTTTGAATAGTATTCTTTTAGTAAAGCAGTATCGTTTATAGTAGTGTAATCCGCGTTTAGCCGTACGTAATCTTGTACGGTTCCTCCGGTTTCTTCCATAAACAAAACTAGTTTTTCAACGTTTTCTGGCAAAGGCTTTCCCGATACTCTTTCGTCTCTTACTGCTTCTTTTATTTCAGCTTCCACTTTTTTAGTCTCTTGCTGAACTTCTTCTTCTGTTATTTCCTGAAGTACGGTGTTTTCAAGCTGAGCTGTTGCGGTTTCTTGTGGAGTTTCTTCTACTATCTCCTGTACTGCTACCGCGGGTTCTGGAGTCTCCTCAACCGGCTGATCAATTACCACTTTGGTAACATCCGCTTCTTTTGGTTGACTTAAATCAATTTTTGCTGGAGCACTTGGCTCATTTGAAAATTTTCTAGGAGTTTTCTTTTTGATTTTAAAATCTCCTTCTTGTTTTACTGGTTCTGACATGATATAATATAATTAAATAGTTAAAAATTTACTTTACTTAGGGTCAAATTGTTCTAAACCAAATCCTCCTAATACATCCATTCCTGAGGACTCAAAGTTTTTTGGAGGCGAATTGTTTTGTCTTTGATTAATTAGTTCACTCTGTTGTGAAGCTACTATCTTAGCCCTATCATCTTTACGATCTTCTTTATTGTTCTCTTTACTTGTTTGACTCTGGGAATTTGCCATAGCAAGCTGCATGTTAAAATCAAACTCTGTTTGCATTAATTGCTTCTTTATAGCAGCTTCTTGTTGTAGCTTTTGAACATCAAATTGCATCTTAGCTTGCTCTAACTGTATTTTTTGTTCTGTTAAAACTTGTTGTTTTTGTGTTTCAGCCAAAGCGGTTTGTTGTGCTAACTGAGAGTTTGCTTGTGCTTGTGCTTGCATATTTGCTTGCTGCGCTTCTTGTTCTCTTTTAGCTTTTTGTTGTTGACGTACTTTTAAAAATTCATTAGCTGTCTTAATGTTCGCTATGTTTCTAATATCTATAGCATCATCTAATCCAATTAATCCCGCGGACAATGCTGTTTGTATATTGTTTTCCATTTTAGCTCTTTCCTCATCATCCGGCTCTAACTCTAGAAATATACCAAAGTCATGTAGTTGCAAGGTAGACAATTCATCTAAGGTTCCTACATTATATGTACTTATAGATTGTTTTAATGATTGTGCTGTTAGTGGATATGCTAATGCATCTGCTAATCGTAGCGCAATGTTTTCGCAAGTGGATAATGTTAAATACAGTTGAGCTTGTAGTATGTGTCTTGTAGCTGTGTTTGAATTTGCAGCTGCTATCTTTTGTAAACCTACTAAAGCATTTTTATCAGGTGTACTTCCATCTCTTGCTTCGTTTAACCCGGTAACATCTCGAATCATTTGCAGGTAATACTGATACGTACTTATCAAAGCACTCAGTTTAGCTTGACCGTTAGATGATTGCAGCTCTTGGATAGGAACTTTACCTCTATTTGGGTCACCATCTTGTGTAAGCGATCTACCTATAATACTACCTGTTTGGAAATACATATTAAGAGCTTCTTGAGGATTATAGTTTGTACCATTACCTAAATCAACTTCCGATAAACCATCAACATCAAGATAAACCCCGTCAGGAACCATTCTTGACAATACTTGCTGTATTTTTAAATGAGTCAGCTGAATCATATCAGCAAACCCAGTAACTCTACTTACTAATGATTGCACTTTTCCTTTGTACATCCTAGGCGCGCAAATAGAATAGTTCATTTTAACTTTAGTAGTATCAGCGGTTGGTCTAGTCATGTTTTCTGCCATCTCCCACTTTAGCATCATATTCTGCCCAAGTATTTTAGCTCCGCTGTATAAAACCTCTATACTCCTACCTACTCTTTCAAAGTTATCATTCTTGGGAGGATTAAACGTGTCTGGCTTTTCTAAAGCTTTTTCAAGACCTTGATCTGTTTGCTTTATTTTAAATATCTGATCACTGTACGTTTTATATTCAAAAAATAATACGTTAACCTGGTCATCATCTCCTTGGCCACCATTGTAGCCCCTTAAATAATTACCAGAACTGCCAACCTTATTTATCTGCTTTAAATCTTCTGGTGTTAGGCTTGGGAATTGTTTTTTCAACTCAGGCAAAGAAACTGTTTTAACTTCACCTACGTAATATAGATCTTCAAAATTAGGATCTTCAGTATATGAATAAACTAAACTAGCCGGATCCACATATTCTGTTTTTATACCTTCTGTTAAATTAAAACTTGTTTTTGTACAACCAATACCTAAAACAACTAAATCGTATATAACTCTTTTCCTAGCTTCGTCGTATTTGCTTTTATCTAGTATTGTATTTATAGCTTGCTCCTCTGCTATTTCAACGGATTCCTTAAAATCTAATTGCATCTTAAGAGATAGCTCATTGACGTCTTTAGGTAATTTTTCAGGATCAGTAGAATACATATTAACACCTAATGTGCTTTGTACATTGTCTAAAAATTCTTTTGCAACCATATCACGCATTATTCTTTCTGCGTAATTAGTTCTTTTCTTTAAAGATTCAGGGTCTTGCGCAAAAGCTTTAATCTCATAAGATCTTTGCGACATACCGTTAACAACAATATCTACAAATTTAGATATTACAGGCACCGGTTTCCAATCTAAGTTTAAGTAAGACAAATCACCATTAATAGCTAACTCATCCTTATACTTTTGTATAGATTGTTCTCCTCTAGCATAAAGCTTGAGTCTATGGTAGTTTTGGTAGTTAGATAAAAATCTATCTCCTCCGCTTCTATTATTACGAAACCATTCGAATTCAATAGCCTGGCCTACCTTGACACCGTATTCTAATGTTTGCTTTTCCTCGTCAGGTACCACCTGGTCTGGAAATGAACTGTTATAATTGGTTGATATCATTTACATTATTTTTGAGCTTGCCCCTTTATTGTTATATTTTTTTATCCCTAATGGAGTTGACCTTAATTCTCTTTTAGGAGATGGTCTATATTTATTTTTGTTACAAGCCATTATGGCTAATCCTGAACTTATGGAAGCATCATGCTTAGTTCTGTTATTTATATTAAACTTTGCCCAGTCCTCTAATGTTCTTTGGAAATAAGTTGTGCCATATCCATTTTCTGTTAAACCCACGTGATCTTCTATATAAGCTTCAATGGCGGCTGCGTGCGCTTGCTTTATATCTTCACTTGAATTTGGCATACCACCAATTTCTCTTTCAGTAACAGACAGTTTAAGTTTGTCTGGTCTATTCATACTGTATCCCCTGTATCCTCTTCTTTTAAAATGGTACAGTAATCTAGGTTTGTTATTTTCAGCAAGTATTGGCATCCCGTAAAACACGCAAGCCATAAGTACATCTTCAAAAAATATATCAGCCGTTTGAGGCCTAGATATGTACTCTAAGAAAAATGTATTAATAGGGGCATTCTCCATACTAAACTTAGTTAAGCCGTGCAAGGCTCCTTTAGAACCCTTACCATCAACTGTCCCTGATATATCATAACTATCACAACCAAAAGCACCAATGTGTTCGTTGCCTGGCCACCTTAATCCATTTTTAAATAGTACATTATTTTGTAATACTAAATCAGGTATCCAAGATATAAAAAATCTTCCTTCTTTAGTCGGAGCAAATATAACTTTAGAATCTTTAATGCCACCTTCCCAATAAAAATTACCTTGGGTTACTGTGCTTGTATTTCTTAAATCTTCGTTATAATCAATTTGCTCGTATATTTTTGTTAGATTAAAAAGCGATTGTTTTGCTTCGTCTCTAAACGCATGTTTTGTTGTTCTTGGGAATTGTCTGTAAAATTCATTTAAACCATCTTGATCGTCTCTAAGCCCCTCAACTTCGTTGTTCCAATACTCTATAACACCTGTTTTAATTTTCTCACCTTGCGGTCCTAATACCGTACCGGTCGGCTTATCGAATACAGGTACGCCATAAGAGTCAATGTATCCTTCGTAGTTCCATTCCATAGGTATGAACAAAGAATAGAGTCCTGAACGAGTCTGTCCATTGGCGTTTCTTTTCGTAACATCTGAGTCATTGTAAAGTTTTCTAAAATTTTCACCACCTTTATCTAGCGAGTTTGATGTTGATCCCATCATACATTTACCAACAATTCGACTACCTAGTCTTAGTGTTGTTTTAGTTACTCGCCAATTGTTTAATATGTTATCTGGTCTTTCCCACTTTCCACTTTCATCGTGGACTAATAGTTTTAATTTTTCTCCATCATAGGAGTTATCACCTGTGTTTTTCCAATCAATAGTTGTATCTAATCCCTCAAGATCTTTTTGCGCTTCGTTAGCTTCAAGTTTCTTACGGGTAAGTTTGGATGCGGGGACACGATAGGCAAGTTCGGTTTTGGGCCTGTCCATACCGTCTTGGATGGGCTTAAAGAAGAACGGGTAGTTGACGGATATCGGTACGACCTTGTCTGTGAACATCTTCTTAGCGTCAGAGCCAGACTTTGACAATATTCCAAACCGTGAATCCGAGGATATTGTTGCGAGGTTAACAGTTTCAGCTGAGGACATGAACGAAAATCCACTCCTACGGTTTTTAAGATATGACATTCCATAGCATCGTGAGTCGGCCTTGCAAGCTTCCCAGAATATAAAGAATAATCTATTTGATTCCCTAAAGTCTGCTGCCCCAACATCAATTTTGGACCACTGCAAGTACATAAAGTGAGAACCAGTAATATAAATATACTTATTCTTGTTATAAAACCATAAGCCTTCATCGCGCCTTTTGAATTCTTTATCAATATAGTCATACCATTTGTTTCTAAAGTGTTCTGGCTTTGCCTCCCAGTCAGATACATTTTTTATTTTACTTAGTTCTTTAGGGTAGGCTTCTTTTTCCCATTTTTTAGATTCAGACTTAACTTGCTCTTCTCTCTTAGGTAAAGCAATTTTAAGATTTTGAATCTCAATAATATCTTCAATTTGACCGGTCTTGCTTATTACAACAACATCATAATCTTCGTTATACCCATATTCCCATTTTTTAGATTTGTTATTTTTTTTAATAACACTTTCTTTTATATGATCGGGTAGTTGTTTTACTAATTGCTGTTCGTAACTCATTTCGATCTTCCTTCAGCAAAGCCCTTAAATTTGGCTTGTTTGCTATTAGTATCTTTCGTCTCTAAGTAACCCTCTTCTTCTTCAATGCGGTTAAGTATTTCAAACGCATCAAATATAGCTAGCTTTTTAGTAGCTGCTGCATTTTTAAGTCTATCAGCGGATATATCATCATCAGAATCAACAATAGCTTCTTTTGCTACCTTAATTAATTCCTCAACTGCTTTCTGCCCAGCTTGGATTATACTCCTTTTCGTTTCCTCTACGTTCATATTTAATTACAATATCATTTGATTTCATACAATAAAGCCTTTGCTTATTAAACACAAATTCAAACTCACGTAATGGTTTAAATCCAACAAGATCTCCTGGGCTTATATTAAGCGCCTCTAGCTCGCTGTTTCCATATTTTAATATACCAATATGCTTTTGTTCTTTTTCAGGCTTTAAATGGTCTGTTTCTTCAATAGGTGCTACGAAACAATAATTTATATTTGTGTACCATTTATCATTTTTTTGGTACACATATATTTGTTCCGGGTACGCAAAGTACATATCGTCTTTGAAATAGGTACTACCATTTTTCTCTTTCCCACTCATACCATAATATCTTCTAAATATATTATGATGTATAAGAACTACATCTCCTTTTTTTATTGGAGTCTTAAAGTTCTTAGGGGTTTCTACAATTACCGCTTTTTTATTTATGTGACGAAAGCTTTCTATGTTAGCGTTGGTTATTAACTTTTTTTCACCAACATTAATATCATTATTGTATCTTTCGCCTAACGGCTTAACTATAAAACATTCTAAGCTTCTCATTAATATTCTAAATCATACTCGACCGATATGGACATGTGAGCATTAAATTTCTTCCAAGGTAATACCTCGTCTTCTTTTTTTATATAGATATTGTAAGAATTATCTTGATCTTCAAATATAATATTAGAAATAGTATGACCACCATACACTTGCTGTCCTACAGCATAATGCATGGCGTCATTTTTATAATCAGATCCTATACTTATTTTTCTTATATTACTTGCCATCAGTTTCTACTGCTGTGTAACTACCATCTTCTAAATTAATGTTTACAGGTCCATATGCTTCTTCAAGCAATTTTTTCTGTTCATTAATGTTTTCATTAATTGTAGCTACTTTATGCAATTCCGAATGCTTTTGAGCTTCTAGGTAACCTATAGTTCCTAATACTTTATTAAGCTCTGTTTGCTGCTCTTGAATGTTTGTTAATTCTTGTTCTGTGATTTTACTCATTTTATTAAATTTAATTGTTAGTTACTATTTTTATTATTACCTATACTTTTCGCTTTTTCCCAGGTTCTCCCAACAAAGTAAGCGCCATACACCGTTACTAATAATGTTTGGAATATTGGGATATACTCTTCAGCTATTTCAAACTGACCTATATTACCATCAAAGAAAGCCAAAGACGTAAAAATTACAGTTAAATATATTAATATAAAAGGCCTGATGTTTTTACTTAAAAAGCTATCAGACTTCATATCTGCTTCCCAACGCTTGCTAACTTGCTCTTGAGCTTTAGTATCCGCGTCTTCTAATATCTGCTGTATTTGTTTCTTTACTTCTAACCTTTCCTCGTCGGTAGTAGTAAGCTTGTCAATGACGTTACCAATTTCTTTGATAACGCCACCTGATAGCCACTGAATTATCTTTTTCATTTAGTTACAACCGCAGCTGCTTCCGGTTCCTCTACTGCTTTTTCTTCCACCACGGCCACTTGTATCTATGCCTTTCAAACTGTATGTTCCACTTTTACCTTTAAATGATGTTAAAGATGGTGGGGGTGGGGTTTTTTTAGTGTTGGTTGGTATCTTTGGTACTGTTATTGACCCGGTTGGTAACATAGGAGTAATCTTTATACCTGCCGGCTTTATATTAAAGCTTGTATGTGATCTAGTATCAACACCAGAAGAGTTTTTTGCTGCGTTAGCCCTAGCTGTTTCTGCAGCAGAAGGTACATAATCGGGACCTAAATCTTTACCGCCACTACTACCAGTACCTTTCTTTGTCCAAGGTCTTGACATGGTATAAGTAGTTACGCCGTCTTTAGTGCTTTTAGTTTTGGTTGCTTTACCGTATTTCTTACCAGCGCTATCGTGTTTCTTTTTAGCTTCTGCAGCTGCTTTAGCTTTTGCTTCTTTAGTCGGATCTGTAGGGTGTGTGCCATCGGGGCCATGCGCATATAAAGGTCCACTTTTATAAAAAGGAGTTCCGTCAGATACTGTGCCTAAGTTTTTAATAGGATCTTTTGTAGCTGGCTTGGCAGCTTTCTTTTTGTTTTTATCCCCAAGGCTTCTGTAGACTGTAAAAGAGGAATTACCATTCTCTACTTTGTATTTTTTCTGTAAATTAGAGTTTTGTGTGGATTTATTACTTTTATTGCTACCGCCTATTACACTTACGTTACTTGTTGGATTTTGTTTTTTGTACTCTGTTAAAAGCGAGTCTGGGTCATTATTTTGTTTTTTAGGATCTGGCATGATTATGATTTTTTAGAGTTTTTTCTTACTTCTATTTTAGCTGCTTTTTCAGCTTCTATTTTTGCTTTTTTAGTCGCGTTAGCCTCTTGCTGTGCTGATCTAGCTTTTTTATAGTTTGCTATTTTTTCAGTTTTAACTTTTGCTAAATTTTCTTTTTTGATTTTAAGATTTGCTTTGTGTGTGTCACGTTTAACAGAGCCTTTTGCGGTTTTAGTTAATGTTGTTCCAGAGGTCACTTTCCCTTCTTTAACTGTAACGCTACCACCTTCCCTTAATTGCTTTTTAATATCTCTTCTGGAAACATTTTTATTAGCTTCGTCATACACAGGCCCCTCAGATCCATATCCAGCAGTAGTACCACCTTTGCTTTTACGCACGCTTATTATATTTCTTTTGTTCCCAGGTTGCTTCCCTATTTTTACACTTGTTCCACTACCACCTTCTGAGTAAGCTTGACTACCGTATCCTGCTTGAGCAGCATTATATAAATCTTTGGCTTGCTTTCTTGTAGCTTTTTTAGAAACATTTTTAGAAGAAGGTTTAACCGCTTTTTGATATGTGTAATCATCAGAACCTTCACTGCTGTGAGTGTGTCCTTCTGGTGCGCCATGACCTTCACTGTGTACAGGAGACCCATAATTTATTCCAGATAAATGACCAATTTGACTTCCGCCACTTTTCATATGCACAGGCGCTCCATACATCGTTGCAGCACTGTCGCTAGTACTACCTAGTCCACTACCTTCTTTTAGTTTGCCAGCTATATCTGCTAACGGGTTGGATTTTTCTTTTCCAAAGTTTTGGTTATATGCCATGTTATTATTATTTAGTTTTTGTTTTATGCATTTTTATAAGCTTCTTTTTCCCAAGGTAAGTTTTCAGCACCTTCTTGCATTTGAGATCTTGGATATTTTTTACCTTTCCAAAATACATCTGTATCAGTATAGCCTAGATCACCTCTGTTCATTTGATCTATATGTATCAATTCGTGATCTATTACTTCTTTTCTTTGTGCTGGGCTAGAAATGTTTTGATTCAATATAATGGTGCCATTATTATTGGCTTTACCTAAAACTCCTTCCTCCATATTAGTATTGTAAATGGGTGTATTATCAATTTGATATGGTGGGTTCTCTAGTTTAAAAGCCATCTATTTATTTTTATATGGAAATATTTTGTTTAAAGCACTTTGTCTTTTTTGGCAACCGCAGTCACCAGGGAGCTTATCAACTAATTTTTTAATACCCGTTGATTTTGTAAATTTAGCAACTGTGTCGCCGAATCCTTTAGATTTCATAATATTAAAATCTACTACAGCACCATCGTCTTCTAGCTGCCTTTCCTCTTTCCCCATCCCAACTCTTAGACCTTGAGCAAAATGCTTTCTGCCTTTTATATGGTTTAGTACCCACTTTAGCTTTACAGTTGGTAACTGCTTTTTTAAGTTTGCTACCTGGGTTGTCTCTTTTGTATTTGTCTACACCAGCCTGTGTCATTCCGCCTCCGGCAGCTGCTCCTTCTTTGCTCTTAGACTTAACAGCATTGTAATAGCCTAAAGACTTTTTCTTAGATGGTGCAGGTGGTTTTTCTTTTTTTAAAAAAGGAGAAGAGTGCTGAGTGTATGCCATTATTTTTTATCTTTAAGCTCAAGCCATTTATTAATAGTATAACCTATTGTAACTAGCAATAACAAAATTTTTAAACCCATTTCTATTTTAGTGAAAGTGGTTACTCCTAATGTAGCGGAGTTTATAGCGTAAAGTTTTATATCGTCAGCAGTCATTACCCTTTTGCTTTTGCAGTGATCGGCGGTTGCAAATCGTAAGACTTACAAGGGTACTTTTTTATTTGCATTCCAGTTATACCTGAGCTGCTACCTTTTCCCATAGGGAAACCCGCTGTGTCTAGTGGACCATCCCATACTGCGTTTTCACCTGTGGTGCCGTTTTTTAATGCTTTGTTTTCCATGTTTTATATATTTGTTTTATCCTCCTATTGCTGAGTAGGATGTTTCTGGTTTTTCGAATAATGCGCCTAATTCCGCTGAAGCGCTAATTTGAGGTGATTCCATCATATTAGGTTT
>PJEL010003696.1_pt1 | contig 12927 bp, 13 predicted proteins | sample 1853271 | NCBI WGS metagenome assembly PJEL01 (sample SAMN08108733, study PRJNA415343) | Invertebrate metagenome, whole genome shotgun sequencing project. | host: Globobulimina | place: Sweden: Gullmar Fjord | collected 2015-08 | reverse complement strand
TAGAAGTGGGTTATGGGGCAGCATCTCCTTTTGTTGAATTAAAATTAACAACCCGCAGCTCTGCGGCCGAAAAATTATTGCCAGTATGGCAGGAAAAAGTAACGGTATTATTAGCCGGGCATATCATATCAACGACTGCAGGAGAATCGCGAGAGGCCATTTCAATTGAGCAATGTCTCGTTGATTTATTAAGTGAAAATAATCAAACCATAACGGCGGCAGAATCTTGTACGGGTGGCTTGATCTCCTCAAGTATCACCAGAGTTCCTGGCTCGTCTTCCGTATTTGAAGCAGGGTATGTTACTTATTCAGATCGTATAAAATCTGAACTGTTACACGTTAAAGAGATGACGTTGAACGATTATGGCGCTGTCAGTGAGCCCGTTGTTATTGAAATGGCACGTGGAGCACTGAATGCTTCTAGTGCCGATTGGACAATTGCTGTTTCTGGAATTGCGGGGCCTGGTGGTGGCAGTGATGAAAAACCAGTAGGAACAGTATGGTTATGCTGGGGCAATGCAGAGAATTTGAAAACTCAACGCTTAGTCTATCCAACCAGTCGTGTGAATTTTCAACGCTTCATTGCGAACGTAGGGCTTGATTTAATTCGTCGTGAAATTTTGGGTATTGAAGAGACTCCAGCTTACTTTTCTCTTAAAGGCAAATAGTCTCATTTTTAAAATACCTAAATAGAATTTTTATAAAGGGGTAAGTATTGTGATAACCGTTGAAAATAGTGGCTTACTGATTATTGATGTACAAGGGAAGTTATCAACACAGATGCATGAAAGCTCTGCATTATTTGATAATCTTGCCATTCTCATTCAAGGTGCCAAGTTATTAAATATTCCGATTGTTTGGGTAGAGCAACTGCCGGAAAAACTAGGCAAAACGCATCCAGATATCGCTCAATATTTATCTGGAATAGCGCTGGATAAATCAACCTTTAGTGCTTTGGCTGATGGCAAAATTCGTGCAGAAATAGAGCGCTTAAATCGACCAAACTGGATTGTCGCAGGTCTTGAATGCCATGTTTGTGTTTATCAAAGTGTGCGTGATTTATTGGAGATGAACTACGGCGTTCATTTAGTTAATGATGCGGTGAGCTCTAGAACTCTTGAAAATAAAAAATTGGGCTTACAAACCATGCAAAGTGCAGGCGCAAGTATGACAAGCACGGAGATGGTATTGTTTGAGTTGCAGCAAAAAGCCGAAGGCGATGTCTTTCGTGAAATGATTAAGTTGATTAAATAAAATGCAGGTCGAGGCTTTAGCCCGACATTGTGATGTATTAAGACATTCGTCGGCCTAAAGACCGACCTACATTAAAGAACTAATCCAAAATGTAGGTCGCGGCTTTAGTCCGACATTTTATAATCTATCTTCAGCGAAATTAGTTATTCGCGTGCAGCTCTTCGTTCAACTGAATTGCAGTTTTGTTCGTTACGCACTCAACCGCACCCGAGATAGAGTTGCGACGGAAAAGAAGATCCGCTTTACCCGCTAAATCACGGCCTTTAACAGTCTCAACAACATTCTTAGCGTCATCTAAAACCTGAATTTTAGTACCGGCAGTAATGTACAAACCAGATTCGATGGTGCAGCGATCGCCCATAGGAATCCCAGTACCGGCATTGGCGCCTAACAAGCAGTTTTCGCCAACAGAAATAATGATGTTACCACCACCAGAAAGTGTCCCCATCGTAGAACAACCGCCCCCTAGGTCAGAGCCGTTACCCACAACTACTCCAGCAGAAATGCGGCCTTCAACCATAGAAACACCCAAAGTACCGGCGTTAAAGTTAACGAAGCCTTCGTGCATGATGGTCGTGCCTTCGCCAATGTGTGCGCCCAAACGAACACGCGCGGTATGAGCAATACGAACACCTGTTGGTACAACGTAGTCAGTCATGCGAGGGAATTTATCTACTGAATTGACGCTTAATAGTTCGCCTTTTAAGCGTGCTTGTAGCTGAGCTTCTGCAAGCTCTTCTAAATCGATTGCGCCCAAGTTAGTCCAAGCAACGTTTGGTAATAGACCAAACATTCCGGCTAGGTTAATGCCATGTGGCTTAACGAGGCGGTGAGATAATAAATGAAGCTTCAAATATACTTCAGGCGTTGTTTCAGACTGAATATCAGATTCTAGAATAGTAACTACTACTGGCTTCTGGCTTTCAGTACACGCACGCGCTAGTTTAGCCTGTTCAGGTGCAGTTGCTTCTAAGGCAGTCGCTAGCGCTTCAAGTTCACCGCCATCTACTTCAACTGCTTGGTTGCCACCTTCATAGCCAATTGCGTCTTTCGCAGCGGCAATGATGTCAGCGCTTGGCTGGAAAAGAGGGGCTTGGTAATAAACTTCTAACCATTCGCCTTTTGCGTTTTTGGTACCTAAGCCGATTGCAAATGCAGTGCTCATAATAATGTCCTTACTTTAAAGTGTGAATAAGTGTCTAATGGGTTAATTAGGAATGAATAAAATTTTGGTAATCGTCGGCTTTAAAGCCTAATAATTTGTTGTTCGCATCATCAACCAAGAGTGGACGCTTGATGATGGAAGTATTCTCTAACATGATCTCAATCGCTGAAGCTTGGTTGATTGACTCTTTAACGTCTTCAGGAAGCTTACGCCAAGTGGTACCACGCTTATTAACCAAGGCCTCCCAGCCTAAGTCGTTTACCCAGCCGTTTAACGTATCAGAGCTTAATCCCTCTTTTTTATAGTCATGAAACTGATATTCAATGCCTTCAGCTTCAAGCCACTTTCGGGCTTTTTTGATGGTATCGCAATTTTTAATGCCGAACATGGTAATCATAAAAGGAGGCCCTGCCAAAAAGAGCGTTATGGTAGCAAAAATGTACGCATTATGGGAGTAGTAGACAAATTTGACAGATGTTAACCGTCGGCCCCTTGTATGATTGAAATCAAAAAAATAAAATAATGGGGGAATAGAATCATAAAGATGATGTCTAATAAATAATGAACATCCAAACTGCTAATATCATTTAAAAAAGGAGTATGGGTTGTATAACAATATAGATAAAAAAATACGAATGATTGTGAGCGCCGCTTTATTACTATGGTGCTTTATGCCTTTATTGGGTCATTCTGCGGAGACTGAGAGCAATACAAATACCAATACCAGTGCCGATACAAATAGCACTGACGAATTTTGTGTCGTTGAAAAATTTAAGTATTTTGTTGATTGGGTAGAGAAAGAACTTAAGCATATTGATGATGCATATTTTGCTCCGAAGCCTATTGAAGCGTCTGAAACGGCTGAGCTAGTCACGGTTAAAAAGCCCGTTGCTGAGCCTGAAGTTGCTGAAGAAGAAATCACCAAACCGCTTAATTTAAGCCTGCCAGAGGTTGAGTACGGTGGCAGTATGGCCTTAGATAAAGGTCAAAAAACCAATTTTCCGAATATGTTTTCGGGGGATGTTGAACCCGCATTAATCAAAGAAGAAACGGGCGCTTCTTTTGGTGGCCGTATATTGATGGATGATGCGGAACTAGAAGGCATGCAAGAATACCGCTTAAATACAGTTCGAGATGCGATACGGGGTGCTGAGTTCTCCCTTGAGTTTAAGACCAATTAAACTGAATTTGAGATAAGGCATAAAGACATCCATTGTTCGATGCCTGCACTGCGAAATTTTTGGCGATGTAAAATGAAATAAAACTGACGCTGAAAATCTCTATGATGAACGGGCAGTCGTATTAGGCTGCCACGCTTAAAGGCATCTTCTAAGGTGATCTTTGACAAGCAGCCTATGCCTAAATTGGCTTCAACCGCGCGCTTAATCGCTTCCGTATGTTGTAATTCGTGGGCTACGGTTAGGTCTGGTAATATGCCGTGCATTGCGCGTTCAAAGGCTTGGCGAGTACCTGATCCAGCTTCTCGTAAAATCCAATGGGCCTGAATAAGGTCTGCATCATTGATGATCGATTTTTTTGCTAAAGGATGATCTGGACTGCAAAAAACAGCGAGCTCATCATCGCGCCAAGGAATTACCTCTAAATCTGAATGCTGTAATTCACCTTCGATAAGGCCAATATCCAAATCAAAGTTCAATACTTTTTGGCTAATACTCGCGGTATTAGCCACTTCAAGCGTGATGTTAGCATTAGGTTGCTGTCGCATCATTTCGGCCATGATATTAACCGCAAGATAGTTACCAATTGACAGTGTTGCGCCAACTTTTAAGTGCCCTGCATCCGCGTGTTTTAGTAGAGTTTGTTCTAAATCAGCCGCTTGGGCTAATAAACTCTCAGCTTTAGGCCTAATTAACCGACCTTGCTCATTTAACTGCAGGCGCTTGCCAATACGATCAAATAGCTGCACATCAAACTGCTGTTCCAGCTCTTTTAACGCAGAGCTTGCAGCACTTTGCGATAAATTAAGTGCTTTAGCCGCTTTACTCACATTCTGTTGATGGGCAATGCCTAGAAAAACTTCAAGTTGGCGTAAGGTGTAACGCATCATAAGACCTAATTTGTTAACTGTATATTCATAAAATAGATAAGTGTAATAGATATAATCTGTTTTTTTAATCAATAAGTCTAGGCTATCCTGTGCGTAATGATTGAATATTGATTTGAAAATTAACATGAGTGAGGCAAGTCGTGAGTAAAATGATTCGTGAGACCGTCACCAAAGTACATCATTGGAACGATACACTTTTTAGCTTTAATACAACTCGTAATCAGGGATTACGTTTCAAAAATGGCCACTTCACCATGATAGGGCTAGAAATTGATAATAAGCCGTTATTACGTGCTTATAGTATTGCTAGTGCTAATTATGAGGAAGAAATGGAGTTCTTTAGCATCAAAGTGCAAGACGGCCCATTGACCAAGCACCTGCAAAATTTAAAGGTAGGCGACGAAATTTTAGTCGGCACTAAACCGGTTGGCACCTTAGTGGCTGACCACCTGTTACCCGGTAAAAACTTGTACCTATTAAGTACAGGAACAGGTTTAGCGCCTTTTATGAGTATCATTAAAGACCCAGAAATTTACGAGCAATTTGATAATGTGATTTTAACTCACGGTGTTCGTGAAACGTCTGAGTTAGCGTATCAGCACTTCATTGAAGAGGAATTGCCGAATAATGAATATTTTGGTGATGTGGTACGTGAAAAGTTAAAGTATTACCCAACCGTGACACGGGAAGCGTTTCGTAATCAGGGGCGCTTAACCGACTTGATGGAAAGTGGAAAGCTGTTTTCTGACTTGGGCTTGCCTGAGATTAATTTAGAGAACGACCGCTTTATGTTGTGTGGAAGCCCAAGTATGCTGAAAGATTTTTGTAAGATCTTAGATGCTCGTGGATTTGAAGAGGCCCGTCAGGGTGAACAAGGGCACTATGTGATTGAACGTGCTTTTGTTGAAAAATAGTTAATCGGTCATTTTATCGGTCTAAAGACCGACCTACATGTGAGCATTAGATGAATGTAGGTCGAGGCTTTAGCCCGACAGATCTATGAAAAATAATAATTGCAGAATGTCATAATCAAACCTAGCCAAACCTTTCTATTATCCTGCACACTGTTCCCATAAAGAATTAAGTTTATTCACACTATGTGTTTTAGCAGGAAATTTCTATGAAGTTATTAACCACCGCAGTGATCGCTATTGCGCTTTTAGTTTCTATGTTTTTAGGGCGTCAGTACATGGGTTTTATCGACCTTGCCCCTGAGGTAGTGAAAAATCGTTATGCTAATGCGGAGTCCGAATTTATTAAACTTGGCGGCTTACAGCAAGGTATCGAGCTACATTATCGTGATGAGGGAGTCAGCCCTGAGGACAACCCTGATGCCCCCGTTTTATTTTTATTGCACGGCATTATGGCCAGTCTACATACTTGGGATGGCTGGGTTGATTTTTTGCAGGATGATTTTCGGATTATCCGAGTGGATATTCCAGGTTTCGGGTTAACCGGGCCTTATGCTGATGGTATTTATAATATTGAACGTTCAGTTGATATGCTTGATCAATTAAGTAATACCTTAGAGGTTGATTCATTCTTTTTAGCGGGTAATTCGATGGGTGGCTATATTTCTTGGAATTTTGCACTAGCACATCCCGATAAAGTTAAGCGTTTGATCTTAATTGATTCAGCGGGCTATGAATTTGAAAAGCCGATGTTATTAGGGTTGCTGAGTACGCCTGTGTTAAAAGACAGCATGGCATTTATGACCCCTAAATTCATCGTTTCACAAACATTAAGTGAAGTTTATGGTGATTCATCGAAAGTAAAAGACGAGACCATTGAACGCTATCATCAGTTAATGTTAAGAGAGGGAAATAGAACCGCCGTTGTCAGTGTCTTTGCCAGCATTAGTGAGATAGCTAATGACGGTATTAAGCAAATCAAAATACCGACCTTAGTGCAGTGGGGGGAAAAAGATGCGTGGATTCCTTTAGCGCATGCTCAAAATTTTGTTGATGATATTGAAGGTGCTAAACTTATTACTTATCCGGGTATTGGCCATATTCCTATGGAAGAATTACCACAGCAGACGGCGCAAGATGCAAAGGATTTTTTATTGTATGTCATCGAAGAGCCACAAGAAATTAAGCCTACTCAAGTAATTCCCGTTGTGTTGTAACCGACATGATAAAAGAGAGCTAACAAGGTTAGCTCTCTTTTATCATTCTCAATCATAGCTTGTCATTCTCAATCATAGCTTGGCCGTTTATAACGAGCGACGAGGGTCTGCAATAATGTTGGCGAAAATTAATCCAGCAACCAAAGACATTAAAATTAAGAACGATTGACTGCCAAGTTGCTCAATGTGCAAAATCTCTTTACCCGAAATAACGGTATTCAACCCCATATAAAGCTTACTGCCTGGTACTAATACGACAATGCCTTGTAAAAGGACAATCGCGGCTGGAGCTTTACGCCAGCGGGCAAATAAGTTGGCGTAAATACCGAGCGCTAGCGCGGCAAAGAAAATGCCTAAAGCGGTGCCGAAGTAGGCCGATGCAATAACGCTAACGCCATGGCCAAGAAAACCGGCGGCGATGCCCCACGGTGCATCTTTTAAACGAATTTTAAACATGACCATCAAGCAAAATGAAAGTACTAAAACGGCTAGCCAGCCACTCCAGTGGGGTAAGCGAATAGCTTCAACCTGCAGTACATTTCCAAATAAGACACTCGCAATAGCAAAGCCTAAAAACGCGCCAAAGTAGAGTTTGAATAAGACCATCAGTGCGTCCATTACTCGTACGGTTCCGGATACTAAATCTCGGGCGGCTAGTTCAGAAAGCCCAACGGTTAATGCAAGCCCTGGAATAAATACAATAATACTGGCGAGTACGACTAAGGGTAGATTAATACTGGGTTCATAAAATGTCATCGCAGAAGCGCCGAACGCAGCCGCCATTGCGGCAAAAGGTTCTAGTGCTGTTTGTACCTTGGCCGATTTTTCTCCCCACATAACTAAACCATAAACACCAATCGCTAAAATAAACGATGCAATGACATCCACCCAGCTTGTGCCCATGAGCATGCTAAACGCTGAACTTGCGAGTCCAAACGCAATAATGATTAGCCATCTAGGGTAGGGGTTAGGTTTATTATTGATGTCTTCTAAACGTAATAAGGCATCATCAAGATCGCGTTGACCTGAGCATAACTCTTCGACCAGTTCATCGGTACGCGCTAATAATCCTAGGTCTAAGTCACCTGGTTGAACGCGTGCAATGTAGCTGTGTTCTTGGTTTTCTCGATCGTCTTTTGGCCAAAAGACGCAGGTAATGGACGTTGGGCTAATTAAGAAAGATCCGCCAAGTTCAAGTGCTTCACTGATTTTAACTAGATGCCCTTCAAGTTGATAGGCAGGGGTTCCGCATTGATGTAATGTTTTAGCGAGGTAAATAAGAAACTTACGGCGCTTTTTAAATAGTTTCGTTGGCATATGTTGATGTTTGTCGTTAATAGCGTGCACTAATATATTTTAGCAGTATAAAGAAAAACGGCCTGTTAAAAGAACAGGCCGGTTTCGAGTTGCGCTTCATCTGTCATCATATCTTTGTGCCAAGGTGGATCAAAGATAAGCTGAACTTTAACGCTTTCTACATTCGGTACTTTGGCAACACGATATTCGACATCACTAATTAATACCGGGCCCATGCCGCAAGTCGGTGCGGTAAGTGTCATGCGAATAATAACGTTTTTGTCTTCAATATCAATGCCGTAAATTAATCCGAGGTCTAATAAATTTACTGGTAATTCTGGATCGAAAATGGTTTTGAGTGCTTGACGAATTTGTTCTTCGTGAACTAAACCATCGCCTTTATCTTCGAAACTAATTTCTTCTGACTCAAGACCAATCAATGCGGCATCAGTACCATCAACACGAACCATATTGCCATTGTGCGTTAACGTATAGTTACCGCCTAAAGCTTGATTAATCGTTAAAAAAGATCCCGCTGGAATAATGGTCGGCTGACCACTAGGGACTTTTCGTGCAGGACAATCCTGCTGGGAAACAACCATGCGTTTTTCCACGAGATTGCTCCTAAACTGAAAACGATTCGCCGCAACCACACAGGTCTTTGGCGTTTGGATTATTAAATTTAATCGTGCTGTTCAAGCCTTCCGTTGTGTAATCAACTTCAGTGCCTTTTACCATGGCGAGATATTCCGTGGGAACATAAAGCGCAATGTCGTCAGCAACTTGAAAACACGTATCTTCAGCGAGAGGTGTTGTCACAAATTCGATGTCGTATTTGAAACCTGAACAACCACTTTTTTTTACGCCAATGCGTACGCCAATGGCATCTGCATTTTCTAATAATTTACGCACATGAACCATGGCCGCATCTGTCATACTGACCTGTTGCGAATCTTGGTTGTCTGCTGCGTTTGGATCAAACGTTTCTATGGTCATAACTTATCTCTCAGAAAAATGTTGTCTCTTGTCGTTAAAATTAACTAGAGTAAAAACATTTTCACTTTTTCAATCGCTTTAAACAGAGCGTCCACTTCATCTAACGTATTGTAGAAGGTAAATGACGCACGTATTGTACCTGGAATTTTAAACTGCTCCATCACAGGCATAGCACAGTGATGGCCGGTACGAACCGCGATGCCTTGCTGATCTAACAATGTGCCGACATCATGTGGATGCGTGCCTTCAATTAAGAAACTAAAGACACCGGCTTTTTTAGCACTGGTACCGATTAAACGAATACCATCGGTTTGAGCCGCCAATTCATTTGCGCGGGCAAGTAGGGCATCTTCATGCTTGGCTAAGGCGACACGGTCTAAACTGTTTAAGTAGTTAATCGCTGCGGCCATTGCGATAGCGCCTGCAATGTTTGGTGTACCGGCTTCAAACTTATACGGCAAAACGTTATACGTCGTTTTTTCAAAGCTCACGTGCAAAATCATTTCGCCGCCACCTTGATAAGGAGGCATTGCATTTAATAATGCTTCTTTCCCGTACAGCACGCCTAAGCCCGTCGGGCCAAATAACTTATGGCCAGAGAATGCGTAGAAATCGCAATCTAATGCTTGTACATCGATATCCCAATGAGCTACGGCTTGTGCGCCATCAATTAATGTTTTTGCGCCGACCTTGTGTGCTTCACGAATAATGTCTTCGACGGGGTTCAATGTGCCTAAGGCATTAGAAACATGAACGACAGCCACAAACTTTGTTTTTTCGCTAAGCAGTTTTAGATACGCGTCATAATCTAACGAGCCATCGTCTAAAACAGGAATCACTTTTAATGTTGCACCTGTTTGCTCACAGACCATCTGCCAAGGCACGATGTTGGAGTGATGCTCCATACCGGAAATAATAATTTCATCGCCAGCTTTGACATTTGAGCGAACCCAGGTTTGCGCAACAAGGTTGATTGACTCCGTTGTGCCGCGAGTCCAAATAATTTCTTCACTTTTTGCCGCGTTCAGAAATTTCTGCATCGTGGTGCGCGCATCTTCAAACATCTGCGTCGCTTGGTCACTTAACGTATGAGCACCGCGGTGCACGTTGGAATTCGTGGTGCGGTAATAATTAGCAATGGCATCGATAACCACTTGTGGTTTTTGCGTTGTCGCGCCGTTGTCTAAATAGACTAATGGCTTACCGTTAACTTCCTGATGCAATATTGGGAAGTCAGCGCGAATTTGTTCGATGTCCATGATTTTGCTATCGCTCATATGTTACTTCTTACCTTAAATAATTGTGTTTATTGATTTTTAAAATTAGAAAGTTTTAAGAATTAATGTTGGTGGTTTGTGGAGCAAATATCTAAAACATGGATGTTTTAGTTAAGGCTGCAAGGATGTATTCACGCCGATTTGCGGAATAGACCACCAACATTGATTCGGTTTAAAAACCAAAAATCACAACTGAATATTATTACCCAATGTGCTTCATTAATTCTTCATCACGACCAAAGCGCTGAGCTAATACTGGGCGAATCAAATCACGAATGGCATCAAGCTCAAGGTTTTCTAATAATTCATTAATAAAACCAAAGCTCAGCATTACATCAGCTTCTGCTGCGCTAATGCCACGAGACTGCAAATAGAAACGCGCTTGCTCATCTAGCTGAGCAATCGTCGCGCCGTGTGCACAACGTACATCGTCGGCGTAAATTTCTAATTCTGGTTTGGTATTAATGGTGGCATCGTCAGAAAGTAATAAGTTTTTATTACTCAATTCTGCCAATGTTTTTTGTGCATCGGGATGAATATGAATGCGGCCGTTAAAGACAGCTTTCGATTTATCCGCCATGATGCCACGGAATACTTCCTTCGTCGTACAGTGAGCAATTTTATGTTCAATGTTGCTGTGAAAATCGATCAACTGTTTATTCTGAGGAAGATAAACACCCACCAACTCACAGTGGCTGCCACCGACATTATGATTCACATTAATATCGTTGCGCACAATCTTAGCGCCTAGGCCAAGCTGGAAACTGTCGTAATTTGCATCACGATCTAGATCAACATGAACACCACCAATCTGAATGCTGCCTTCTTGCATTAACTGCAAACGGTAGTGATTCAAACGTGCATTCGGGCCAACTTTTGCTTCGGTAATCGCATTCACAAAACAATTTTGCTCATCGCTATTGCTCGCGAAATGTTCAACAACAGTCGCTTCAGCGCCTGTTTCTAATACGATGAGTATACGTGCCTGAACGGTAAATGGATTAGCTTGTGCCGTCGTGATATGAGTGATTTGAATGTTTGTTTTCAAATTCTCATTTTTACCAACATGCACCAATACACCATCCGTTGTCGTTGCATTATTCAACGCCGCAAAAATATGTTTCTCTTGCTCAATGGCCGTGCCTAAATTGCCAGCAATAATCGCTTGCTGCGCTTCGTTAGCGTCGCTAAAACGAACTACGTTTGTTAGGCTCTTTTTAGAAGAAAGATCTGCTGAAAACTGACCGTTAACAAATACTAAGCGCTGAGCGTCTAACCCAGGAATTGTCGTAATTGCTTCTAAACCAGTCGCATCATAAGAGGCCGCTAAACGACCATAACCTTCTTCGTTTGAAGTGAAACCAAACAAAGACGTAAATTTCCACGCTTCTGTTTTACGCGTTGGAATTTCCTGCTGTAAAAAACTTTCTTTACCGCTTTTATTTAAGGCAGTGATGGCTGAAAGTATTGAACTTTCTTTGCTAAGGTTTTCATTATTAACAGCAAGTAGGCCTTTATGAAAATCAGTCATTAGCCAGCTCCGTTCTCAGCCGCATCTTCTAACCAAGCGTAACCTTTTTCTTCTAGCTCAAGTGCTAACTCTTTACCGCCAGACTTAACGATTTTACCGTTAGCCAATACGTGAACGAAGTCAGGTACGATGTAGTCAAGTAAACGCTGGTAGTGCGTAACGACGATGAAGCTTCTATTAGGATCGCGCAAACTGTTTACGCCTTCTGCAACCACTTGTAGAGCATCGATATCTAAACCAGAGTCTGTTTCATCTAGGATGCAGATTTTTGGCTCTAACAACATCATTTGCATGATTTCGTTACGCTTCTTTTCGCCGCCAGAGAAACCTTCGTTAACGCCACGCTTCAAGAAGCTTTGGTCTAGGTTAACCAGTTTGCATTTTTCACGAGCAAGCTTTAAAAAAGTAACAGAATCTAAGGCGTCTTTACCTTGAGCAGCGCGCACAGAATCAACTGACGCTTTTAAAAATTCTAGGTTTGATACGCCAGGAATCTCAACCGGGTACTGAAAGGCTAAGAATAAACCTAAACGCGCGCGTTCTTCTGGATCTAAATCCAATAAGCTAGTGCCTTCTAGTTCAGCGCTGCCTGCAGTGACTTCATAATCTGTACGGCCTGCTAGAACATTACCTAGAGTACTTTTACCGGCGCCGTTTGGTCCCATGATGGCGTGAATCTCGCCTGGTTTAATGTCTAGGTTCAATCCTTTTAGGATTTCTTTGTCTTCAACGCTGGCTTTTAAATCTTTGATCGTTAACATTTTTAATGTTCCTGAAATTTTTTAATTTTGTTATGTGGGGCAAATTATTTCATTTGTGAGAGTTTTGATGCTGGTTTCTTGCATCTGAATTATCTTCTCGATCACAATATAAAATAATTTACATCCCTGTACGGCTGCCGGTCTGGCCCTCCTTGGCCAGCCGTAAAAACGAGCATGAAGCTTGCTTCATAAGCGCTCGTTTTTACCCCACGGATCCTTCTAGCGATACTTCTAATAATTTGCCGGCTTCGACGGCGAATTCCATTGGCAATTCTTTAAATACTTCTTTACAGAATCCGTTAACAATCATGGATACTGCTTTTTCTGTATCGATGCCGCGCTGTTGGCATAAGAACAATTGCTCGTCAGAAACTTTTGACGTGGTTGCTTCGTGCTCTACAAAAGCGCTAGGATTTTTACTTTCGCTATAAGGGAAAGTATGTGCGCCACA
>PJEL010003695.1_pt1 | contig 12931 bp, 13 predicted proteins | sample 1853271 | NCBI WGS metagenome assembly PJEL01 (sample SAMN08108733, study PRJNA415343) | Invertebrate metagenome, whole genome shotgun sequencing project. | host: Globobulimina | place: Sweden: Gullmar Fjord | collected 2015-08 | reverse complement strand
TAAAAAAAGGAGCGGGGTTATGTTAAGTATAGTTTTTGGTTTGATAGCAATTTGTCTGGGACTGTTCGGTATTATTTCGTACTGGTACTACGTGGTTGATGTGCTTGTTGCTGTACTGCCTGTGTTTCTCGTATTCGGAGGGTTTGTTGCCCTTATGGCTGGTATAAAGAATACGGGACTAAAGGCAAAGGTAATGGAAAGCAAGAATAATAAAAATCAAGAAACTGTAGAAGAAACCGTAGTTGAAAAAACAGATTAACAGGAGAGGGATATGTCAAATAAAAACAATATAGAAAACGGTGATACTATATCCCCCCAGACAGCAGAAAGCTGCTCTCAAAACTATAAGCCCTGGATATGGACGCTTCTTTTGATGGCTGTTCTTACTCTGGGATGGACAGTTTATGAGAGCTATCAGGAAGGCGGGATAGTCAAGACATTTATGGAATCCGATGATATCGGGGCAACAGCACAAGACAGGATGAACGGAATGTACAGCGGAGGCGCTATGGTGCCTGTCAAAAATATGCAGGACACCTATCATGGAATTATTGATCATGTAAGACCTGCTGTAATCAGCATAGATGCCGGTATGGCGAACCCTCAAAACGCAGTGGTAGCTGGTATGAAATTTACCAGGGCCGGTTCCGGAGTAATCATAGGACCCAGGGGGTTTGTGCTGAGCAGCCTCCATGTAGTGGCAGGCGCCAAAGCTCTCAGGGCCTCGGTTTACAATCCTAACGGAGCAAAGTATTATCAGCTCAAGGTTGTCAACGTTGACAAAAGGTCCGACCTGGTGCTCCTGCGCATTATCGGGGGCGGGCCGTTTCCGTACGCGATACTGGGTGATTCGGACGTTACCCGGACCGGTGACGTTGTTCTTGCAATGGGCAGCCCCTTCGGTTTTGACCATACAATAACGACCGGGATAATCAGCAGCCGGAACAGGACACTGAATATCGGAGGGAAAGTATATGAGGGTGTTCTGCAGACAGACACTCCTATTAATAAAGGAAACAGCGGTGGACCGCTCGTGAGCGTTCGCGGGGAGGTCATCGGGATAAATACGGCCATTTATTCACCGACCGGGGCATTCAGCGGTATTGGTTTTGCGATACCTGTCAATGTGGCCTCCACCCTTGTGGCCGGAGTTGTTGATTTTAAAAATTCTCCTGCACAGGTTGCAGCAGGCCAGATAGCCCGGTGGAAGAACAAGGGAAAACAGATAGGCAATAAATTTCGGCTTCCAAACGGACAGATGGTGGTCCCCCCTCATACAACCAGGGGCAAGTGTACTGACTGCCATCCCCAGCTGTTGAATCCGGCCGGTCTGATACCGGCACAGGTCATGCCCGGTGTAGCTACGATGGTAGCTGCGGGAAATCCCTCAAATGCCGATCCTTTTATTGGCGCTTCCTTTTTGGAGGTCGGACCGGTTGTTGCCGAGCAGTTTAATCTTCTTCATCCTGGCGGTGTACTTGTTGACAGGGTCTTCCCGGGGACTCCTGCGGAAAAAGTGGGTCTTACGAGGGGTGACATAATCATGCGGGTAGACGGACAGAGGGTGAATGATGTTACTGAGTTCAGTCAGATTCTGAATGCTGAAAAGATAGGTAAAAAATTCGAATTATCAATATTGAGCAAGGGGAAGAGAAGATCAGTTAAGCTCAAGACCACAGCGGCCCCTGCTTTTATGCCGGGACCGCCGATTAACAACCAGGTGAAAGAGATTGGATGGATGGGTTCCGAGATAGCGCCGCTTTCGCCTTCTATTGCACCTTATGTGAAAACAGGGGTGATGGTCTCTGATGCGGACGGTGTTCTCAGGGCGGCAGGGGTGATGAGAGGGGATGTGATCAAAGCAGTGAACAATAATACGGTGACAGACATGACAACATTCATGTCATATACACGGAATCTCAATGTTATGGATGGTTTCCTTCTCGATATAGTGCGGAATGGACAGTCGATGTACATAACGGTCAGAGGATAGGGTTAGCAGATGAAGCAGAAAAGCCAGATGAATAATATATTAAGAAAAATATATGCGAAGGAGCTCGACCTGATAGAGGAGAGCCCTATAGTTGAGCTCAGAACAAAAAAAAATCCTTTACAGACTGTTACGAATTACCTCTGGATCAAACGGTCTGCAGCAATAAGGCTTGCCTATGTTGCCCTTGCGCTTGCGGTCCTGTCAGCTGCTGTATATTATTTTAATTTTTTTATCAAAAACAGCTATGAGGTCAAGAGGGAATGGGCCCATATTGAGGCCCAGCTGCAAAGAAGAAACGACCTGATACCTAACCTGGTAACGGCTGTTAACAATTATGCACTTTATGAGAAAAACATCTTTGTACATGCTGCTGATGTAAGGTCTGCTGTTGGTTCGATAGAGGAATCCATGAAGCAGGCCGGCAATGCCCAGCAACTGCAGGACATGGCATTTCTCTCGAAGTTTCAGGCTGTTGCCGAAGCATATCCGGCCCTGAAGGCATCAGAGGCATATCAGACCCTGATGAAAGAGCTGTCCGACACAGAGACCATGATAGCTGACATGCGTATAAATTATAACCGTGTGGCTAATTTTCATAATTCACGGCTGAAGATGTTTCCCGGGAATTTTTTCAGTTTAATTTTCGGGTTTGACCCTGTAGAAACATTTAAATCCGAGTCATCGGCAAAATCAGCGCCAAAAGTCCGTTGAGGAAAGCGAGGGCATTATGATTACAAAAGACGATATTGACACTATCATACAGAAAAGTGAAAAAGATAAGACGGCGCTGCTTAAGGACATACTTAACTGGACAATGAAGGCGGAGACGGCCTTTGAGGAGAAGGAATCTGCTGTTAAAGAGGTTGAAGAAGAGTCAGAGACAGCTGAGGGAAATGTAATAAAGCTGCAGAACGAGCATATAAGCAGGCTTGAATCTGAAAAAGCCGAACTTGGCCTGGAGCTTAAGGAGGTAATGAAAATAAGCGATGAGGTCGAGAATCTGGCGATTGAACTTGAAAAGGCCAGGGCCGCAACCGACACAGCTTTGAAAGAAAAAGCCGAGGCTGTAGAGAGGATTGCAAAGATACAGGAACAGTGGGAGAAAATCTCATCTTAGATGACTATGAAAGATATAGATAATAAAAGGGCCGCTCCATACGACATCAGGGAGTCAGAATTAAATATCATTTTATCCCTGAATGATAAAAATATTGAAGACCATGAATTTGGTGACAGCCGAAAGAAATATTTCAGTAAAAAGGACGCACTGAATAACTACATGGAAGAATTAAGCAGTACTATATCCATGCTTGAAAGTGAAACTGAACGTTTGAAGGTGATGAATGGAAAAGTGGCTGTTAATGAAAATGCGATAAAAGATTTCAGAAATGAAATTATGATATTAAGCAGGCGGTATTCAGTTGTTGAAAACCCTGAGATTGTCCTGGAAGAGTTCAGGAGCCAGGAGACAAGGATTCTGGAGCTTTCTGAAGAAAAACAGAAGACAGAAAAAGATATAGATGAGCTGGATATGCAAATGCAGGACGATGTTGATGATATTCAGATACTTAATGCGCGGCTGGGGAAAATATCTTCTGAAATAGCTGATATGAAGCCGCAGCAGGACCAGTTATCTGAAAAATTTAAGGACCTTGAAAAATCGGCAAAAATATTTATTGAAAGGGACGGACTTGAGAAGGAGCAGGTGGAGCTTGAAGCGTCTGTTGCAGTCCGGACCGAAGATCTCAATGAAGTTAATAATATAATTTCCGAGTGTAACAAGCTGGCCCCGGAGCTCGAAAAGAATATTAAATCACTACAGGGCAAGCTTGGCGCTCTTAAAAAACGGGCCCGGGAACTGGAAGAGTTGATGAATGAAAGGGAATCCCTGAATGAAGATATTACGGCCCTGGAGGAAGATATTAACGATATAAATCTGAAAGTGCTTGATCTGACAAAAGAAGTGGAGACTGAAGAGGGAGCATTGACAGAACTCTCTCTGGCAAATGCTGAGATGAAAAAATCGGTAGAGACCACTGAGAAATATATAGAAGATTCAGCGCAAAAGATTAAAGAGATCAATGCTGCAAGGGAAGGACTCAGTAAGTCGGACAAACTGAAAAAGGATGCATTATCCAAGATGGAAGGTCTGTTTAATAAGAAGATGGAAATGGATAAACATATGTCCTGGATTGGCGGGGCGATAAAGTCAATAAATGAGGCTATAGAGGCGGTCAAGTGAATAAAAGCGCAATAAATGGAAGACAGAATGACATGAACAGTCTTATAAGCGAGAAAGGCGCCAGCCTGGTGCTTGAACAGGCGAAGGTGCTGCTGGACTCCAAAGTCGATAAGATGGATGAAGAATTAGACTATGTCAGGGACAGACTTGAAAAAATCACAGCCAGGCTGGATGAAGTTCGCAATGACATAATCAGGACTGAGCCGGGTGTAGAAAAATCAGCAAATCTGATGCATAAATATAAGCTTGAAAAAGAGGACCTCGAAGATAAATGTAAAGATTTGGGTGATATAGGAGAAAAGATAAAAGTAATTGCTGAAAGAAAAGAGGACATTGAAAAGAGTTCCAGGAATGTTGCCGGTCTGCATAAAAAAATGAATACATTGCAGCAGAGCAATAGAGATACTGCCCATACAAGAGGAAAAAAGGAAGAAAAGTTAAAGACAGATACAGAACGGCACAACAGCCTGTCACAAAATATCAGGGATTTAAAAGAAAAAATATTGACATATACTGCCAGAATGTCTGAATACAGTACTGCTGATGAATTAAAAAATTCAAAGGCCGAAGCAAAGAAAGATATCCGGAAATTTAAAACGAAAATATCAAAAAATGAGGAAGCGCTGAATAAAATGGACAGGGATTTGTCAAGGTTAAGGACCCAGTCTGCAAAGAAATTATCTGAAAAGGATGTGCTTCTTTCCCGCAGGGATGAAATTCAGGGGAAAATCGATGAGATTGAGGCGCTGGGGGACAAGGACGCCCTGAATGCGGAAGTACAGGATATTAAGGGCCGTAAAGAAACCCTTGCCGCTGATATCAAGAGTAGGGTGAAGGGAAATAAAAGCCTGGAATCCCGTCTAGTCAAAGCAGGAAAAGAGATAGAGAAAGAAAAAGAATTTAAAACCAATGGATCGGCAAGGCTTGAAGAACTGACAACACAAAAAGACGTGATCGATGATGCCGAACACATAATAAAGGTGAGCACTCTGAATATAGAGGTCAACAAAAAGTTTTGTGAGATGATGGAGCCTGCAAACCAGCAGCTGGCCCCGTTAAATGACAAAGTAGAATTACTGGTGAAAGATTTGAATAAAGAAAAGGACAAACTCAGCCGCCTGATTCAGAAACGGCTTTGAAATATTTGTATGTATATAAGGTTAAGCTTTAAGACGTCATTCCCGCAGTCTTTTGAGCGGGAATCCATGGCTTATTGAAAACACTGGATTCCCGATTAAGGACTTCGGGAATGACGGACAAAAAAGGTATTTATAAACAGGACACTATTTAGACAAATAATGAAAATAATAAAAAGAATACTTCCTGCAGTTTTATTGGTTCTGCTGACTGTTGGCAATTCATATGCTGCATCGCCGTTATCTTCACTGCACAAAGAGTTAAGCTCTTTTCCTGAAATTGTATTTGTACTGTTTATAGGGGCGATTGTAGGTGTAGTGGGTACGCTAATAGGCGCAGGTGGCGGTTTTCTTGTTGTCCCAACACTTATCATTCTCTATGGATTTTCCCCTCAGCATGCTGTCGGTACGTCCATGGTGGTTGTCTTCCTGAATGCCCTGTCCGGTACTTTTTCATATGTTGCACAGAAGCGTATTGATTATGATCTGGGCATAAGATTTGCCGTCTTTGCCTCTCCTGGGGTAATAATAGGGGCATTCGCCGGTCAAAAATTAAGTATTATGATTTTTTCAATTCTCTTTGCGCTTCTGCTCAGTATAATGGCATACGGCCTGATTTTTAAAAAGGATTTCTATCTGGTGTGCGAAGAAGGCGTGCTGCCTGCAAAAAGAACTGTTCACGATGCCGTTGGTGAAGTACACACATATTCGCCTGACCTGTCCATAGGGTATTCAGGCAGTTTTTTAGTTGGTCTGCTTTCCGGCCTTTTCGGGATCGGCGGCGGACTCATACATGTACCTTTGATGAATTTCCTTGGCATGCCGATACATATATCGGCCGCCACATCGCATTTCATGATCGTCATAACAAGCTTGTTTGGAGTATTGATATTTACCGGCCTGAATACGATTGATTTGACTTATGCGGTTTTTCTCGGAGTAGGATCAATACTCGGTGCCTATTTTGGTGCGAAAATAGCAGCCGAGACACATTCAGACATAATAAAGAAAATTATTGCTGTTATTCTGGTGCTGGTTGCACTTAGGCTTTTATTAGGCACATAAACTGTGTGAAGGAGGTAGAAATGGAGCAAAAACAGGAAAAACGGTCGGGCATTCTGGGCGGTGTTGCCAAGGCCCTGAATTCTACAGGAAGCGCTATTGTGATTTCCTATGACTCGACATCAAATATGATAGGCACAGTCTTTTCCAAAGTAAAAACAGTTGTCCCGTCACTACCTGACACCGCAAGGGACCTGTTTTCCGGTATTCCGTCATTACCGGGATCTGCAATGGATTTTTTCTCCGGCGCCAGGGACTTAATATCAGGAGGATTCAGAAAATTAAAGACCGATGAAGAGCTGGATATCGAAAAAAAGATCGGTGATTACAAAGATAAAATCAAGTCCGCCTATTATGAAATAGGCAGGGAAGGCGCCTCTGCCGAAAAGCTGGAATCAGAAGCTGTTCAGAAACTTATAAATGATGTGAAAGAATATGAAAAAGAAATACAGAGACTTGAAGGCCGGGCTGTTGAAATTGAAGATTTAAAACAGGAATCAATAAAAAGTGAAGAAAGAACATTAAACAAAAAGGTCAGCGTATCAGAGAGCCGAGTAATGTCATCAGTCAGTGATGCCATAGAGAAGGCAGTTAACCGCGGCGAGTTTGAGACTGACTCTGACAGGGCAATATTTGACAAGATCGCGCATGACCTGCTTGATAATGAAATGGAAATTAAGATACTTTCTGCAAGCGAACTCGGGAAAATAGGCAACAGGGCAGCTGTGCCTGTCCTTCATGAGGCGATTAAATTCGATAATCCATATCTTGCTTCCGAAATTATAAATGCTCTGATTAACCTGGAAGACGCTAAATCCATCAAGTTATTCAGGGATATGGCGACAGACCAGAATTACAGGGTACGTATGGTCAGTCTCAGGGGGCTGTACAAACTCGGGGATGACAAAGAGATAGAAACAATCCTTATTGATGCACTTAAGGACAGTCATCCGGAGGTGAGGAAATCGGCCATTACTTTTATCGGATGGAAGGACTACCATGCTGCCGTACCCGGACTGATCCAGACACTTCAGGACAAAGAGGAGAAAGTCAGGCAGGCCTCTGTTGCAGCCCTTGCCAATATTAAGGATTCTTCTTCAGTCCTCCCGTTAATGAGAATTCTGGCAGATAAAAACTTTGATATCAGGGAAAAGGCCCTGGAGGCCATAAAAATGATAACCGGCAAGGAGATTGTGTTTAATGTCGAACTGCAGGAAAATGCATTGATGGATGCCATTAACAATTTAAAGGAAGACTGGCAGAAAGAGCGGCTGAGCCAATATACAGCAAGTGATGTGGGAATATCAGAGGTTGCGCGTGGCGCGGAAGATGCAGTTGTAACGGAAAAGGAAGAAGAGGTTAAAGAGACAGTAGAGCCAGCGGAAGAAGAGAGTGGCTTTCAGGAACTGAAAGAAAAGGATGAAGCGGCCCCGGAGGAAGAGATGTCTTCGGAAGAAGGAAAAGATAATGAATTAAATGAAGAAAGCTTAACTGATAGTCAGCTGATAAATATGAACAAGGGAAAACTTCTCGCCCTTTGTGAAGAGCGTAATATTGACTGTGACGACAACATGACAAAGGCCGAGATCAGGGACCTGCTATCAGGACAAAGAGGTTGAGATGAGCGGGATGGACACAAAAAACGAATTTGATTCTGAAATGACCGAAAAAATGTGGATCAAAAATAAAAGGTCCATAATAAAAGGGCTGCAAAAAAACAGAGAAATGTTAAAGAGTTACAGGGTCAAGCTCCTGTCTGATAAAATCAGCCTTATGGAAGAGGTGGAAAGTCTCGAGAAGGAAAATTATGAGATAATGGGCAGGGTCAAGGAATTGGAGATGCAGCACCTTGGAAAAGCGAATGAAGAAAAGGTGATTTCTCTGAAACTGAGTGATGCCCGCAACAAACTCGTCAGGCCCCTGGCAGAGGAGAACAGTTACCTGTCGGAAATTGATTTTCTTGAGTCTGAAAAGGCAGGGCTTTTTGAGCTGCGTGACAGGACTGCAGAAAGCCTCAACAACAACATGACAGACCTTAGCGATATAATTATGGATATAGAGTTCATCAAGGGAGAAATTCAGACCCTGGTAAGCAAGATCAATATGGTCGAAGATGACATTCCGGGAATATACGGTGAAATGGATGATCTTGACGAGAGAATTTCATCGACTTCAAAGGCACTAACTGATTTATATAATCGAATGAAGATAGTCGAAAAGAATGCAAAAACATTCTATTATAATAAAAAGTAATTATGGAGCTTAATAATATGGAAAATAATGAGGATTTATCGGGAAAAACAATTGAAGTTGAAAACGGAAATGTATCGGATGATAAGTATGATGAAAACGGGTTTTCTGAGGAGAACACAGAAGATTTATCGCCAGCCGTAATTGAGACCAGCATGATGCCTGAAATAAGGGGGCTTGAGCTCTTAAAGAAGGCGGGGAGCACACTTAAGGTCGGCAAGACTATTAAGGACATGTTCTCAGTTGTAAAGAACATGGAATCTCAGCTGAAAAAAGTTTTATCGATCAATGCTTCGCTTGAACAGGACCTCAGAGATACCAAAGATGTGATATCGGATTTAAAGGACGAAAAAGCACGGCTTGAAAATGTAATTGCCGAACGTGAGGAGGAACTGCCTTCAAAGCGTGAACTTCAGTCGAGAATTGATCATCTGATTGAGGAAAGAAATGGCGCCCAGCCGCAGATACGTGAGATGAGAATACAGGTTGAAGAGATGCAAACGGAAGTGAATAAATACAGGGAGCGTCTTGATGAACTGAATGAAGAAAAGTCTGATCTGCTTATGGAAATAAGTTATCTTGAGAAAAAGTACAAGGCGGCCTTAAATAAAATTAAAGCTTATGAAAGAGAAATTCACACTCTTAAGGGCGAGCGCCTGATTAAATCCAGGAAAATGAAGGCACTGGAGAAAGACATAAAAAAAACACTATTTGAGAAAGACATGCTTTCTGCCGAGTTGGAGGACTCAAGATTGGCAGTTAATCGAATAGAAGCAGGACTTTCGGGTACTGAAGGTGGAGTTGAAGACGAACTTTAGGTAACCCTTTAATGATTAAGGCATTTTAAGAATAATTCGTCGGTTATGAGGTACATGTATGGAAAGAGAAGATAATACCAATTCATTTAATACAGAATATGGAGCAAGCACAGAGAAGCAACTTACTGACATTGAAGCCTATGAAGAGATTAAAGAGATTTTCAGTGAAATTCGTGAAATCAGCAATACCAGAGAGTTCCTGGCAGCGCAGAATAGAGAGTTGAAGGAAAAAGAGGCGTCGCTCTCATCGGAGCTTGAAGGAATGGAAATAGTCACAGATTCGATGAAAAAAGATATTGAATCAGCCATGCTAAGGACCGAAGGATCTCTGGAAAGTATTAAAGATCTTGAGGTCAGACAGGAACAATTGATCGAAGAAATAAATAGTATGAAAAAAAGTATAAAGGCGCTCACAGAAGACGATAACAGATGTCTGATAATGAAAGAACATCTGGTTGTTGAATTTGAGAGTATCAGTCATGAAAAGGTGATTATATTCAAAAAACTAAAGGGCATAGAAGAAGGCATAAGACGTATCACCAGCAAAAAGAATGCATATAAAGTGCCCTATCTTCGTGCCTACGACGCTTTACTTAAACGCGTATACAGGGCTTTTAAAGAAGCTGAGGACAGGATGGATGTTTCTTTGAAGTTCTTGCATTAAATGATAACTTCAAACAGGCCGACGGACTTATTTGATTGACTCTGCTAAAGATGCCTTTAGTTTTTTCACAAACTCTGAATAGTTCTGAGACGGTTTTAACAGATCAACTCCTAATCCCCCGTAATATCCGTCCGTTATAGCGATCCTGCGTATTTTAACCGGGACTCTGAAAATATTTTCACTGATAGGTATATTCAACTCAAAGGTCAGGTCAAAGGGGAATTCTATTTTTGTATTAATAAACATCCCTTTTTCCGAAATATCAGTGATAGTCCCGCAGCATATTTTGTCCCCACAGTAAAAATATACCTCCAGGTTTGCGGGGATTCTCTGGTACTCCCTTTGTTCTATACATTTCGTGAAATACATTATATATAATTATCCCATTTTCAGAACTGTTTTGAAATCGGGAGAACATACTATCTTTTCATAGGGGGATGCCAGACAGTATTTGAATCGATTTGGAGATTCTGAACGGTCATGAACCGGGAACTGTGGATACTTGAAGAAATCTTTATTATTAATGATATTAAACCCTTGTCAGCATGCAAATTAACAAAAAAGAAAATGTAAATTTATGCCTAGTAGAGCATGCTGAATTTCAACTGAAATATTGATGTCTTTACTGATTTCAATGTATATATATACCCTTCATGCTCATTAATTTAAAATCTGATAGTTACTATAATAAATTTCTTCACAAATAACGGTGTGAAATCCCCCCGTTGTAAAAGAGGGCTAGAAGGATTTTGAAAATCATCATTGATCAGATGATATCGCATCCTTTTGCAACAGAAAGTCTTCATTACAGACAGCTATTACCTAACTTTTATCAGGTTGTAATCACAAAAAATTGCCTGTTAAGAATAATCTGAAATAATACGATAAGAATAGTGATATCTATAGTCCGGTATTTAAACAAATGGAGAAGAACCATTGAAACTAACTAAAGACAAAGATGAAGTAATACACAGTGAAGATGTGATGGATCGTTTGGGTGGTGATGAAGAATTGCTTATTGAACTATGGCAGATATACATTAGTGATACTCCAAAGCAGCTGGAGATTCTGAAACAAGCAATAGAAATCAACGATATTGTTTTGATTGAACGTCAGGCACATTCGTTAAAGAGCGCTTCCGCCAACATAGGAGCAGAACAGGCTAGAGAAAAGGCATTTGAAATAGAGGTGAGTGCGAGAAACACTGACTTAAGCAATATTTACATGCTTTATGAGGAGCTAAGGCATGAAATAGAAAAAGCAATAATGGCATTGGCAGATCAGGAACTTCTGAAGAGTTTTTTTGTATGAAATGAAATAGTGAACCACTGCTTGAAATGAGAATGAGTGACTATGTTTGAAAATTAGTATAACAAGGCGCACCTTATTTCTAAGAGCACTATCAGTAAAATAAATTGATCACGCTCTCTAAATCGGGATTATTTATAGAGCCGGTTCTGCAGTGAGAGTAACTTCATTGGCTACAAGAGAAACTGGGCGAAGGAATTAGCTAAGCCTAAAAATATTATTAGAAGCGGCTTAAACAGCCTAACCGGAAGGCCGTTGTAGGGACTGTCTCACAAACTGTGTAAGTCCAATTTCCACTATATCCTATCCTCGAACAGTATAGCAATCTGAGAATATATTTTGGGCCAGCCCCGCATAGACATGGTCCATTTTTTCTCAAGTTCCATAGCAGCCATAAACAATGATTTCAGGATAGCATCATCTGTCGGAAAGAGTCTCCGTGCCGATGTAGCTTTTCGGAATTTACTGTTGACGCTCTCAATGACATTTGTCGTATACATTATCTTGCGTATCTCCACCGGGTAGCGGAAGAAGGCCGTGAGACTGTCCCAGTTGGTACGCCAGGATTTTATCACATGAGGATAGGTGCTCTGCCATTTCTGCTCAAAGCGATCCATCTGGTCCTTGGCCTCTTCTTCGGTTGAAGCAGCATAGACCGTTTTCATGTCCGATGCCAGTGTCTTCCTCTCCTTCCAGGACACATACTTCAGGCAGTTGCGGATCTGGTGCACTATGCAACGCTGCACATCAGATTCAGGATAAGCCGCATTGATTGCTTTCTCTATCCCGGTAAGTCCGTCTACACTGAATATAAACACATCCTTTAATCCCCTGCCTTTGAGTTCATTGAATATCCCAAGCCAGTAACTGCTTGATTCTGTTTTGTTTATCCAGAACCCAAGCAGCTCTTTCTTGCCGTCAAGCCCCAGTCCTATCAGCACATAAATGGCCTTGTTCTCTACCTTGCCCTCATGCCGCACCTTATAGAATATGCAGTCAAACCACACGATGATATAACGTTCCTGTAATGGCCGGTTCTGCCACTCTTCAAGCCGGGGAAGCACCCTATCGGTTAACCTCGATATTAGAGACGGACTGATATCCATACCGTACATATCACTAAGGATCTCCTGGATATCTCGCGTGGTCATCCCCTTGGCATACATCGCTACTATCTTATCCTCGACATCGTCCAGGACTGTCTGGCGTTTGCGGATTAGCTTTGGCTGGAAATCTGATTTGCGGTCTCGGGGAACTTCTAATTCCATAGGCCCTGAATCGGTTTGCACGGTTTTGACTGAGTAGCCGTTTCGTGCGTTATCTGAGGTGTTGCTCTGATGCTTGGGATAGCCCACAAATTCTTCAAGCTCTCCCTCTAGTGCTTCCTGTAATGTCTGCTGTACCAGTCTTTTGATCTTTGCCCGTACTTCTTCTGCCTTTACAGGTTTCTCCTTCTTC
>PJEL010003694.1_pt1 | contig 12931 bp, 27 predicted proteins | sample 1853271 | NCBI WGS metagenome assembly PJEL01 (sample SAMN08108733, study PRJNA415343) | Invertebrate metagenome, whole genome shotgun sequencing project. | host: Globobulimina | place: Sweden: Gullmar Fjord | collected 2015-08 | reverse complement strand
TTGTCGTCGAACTCTTGCTCTTTGTGCCACGGCAGAAAGCAACCGCCTCCGATCCGAAACTCGCAGGTCTTACACACTCGAAGTGCTTGGGCTATGAGAGCCTCGAAAGCCTTGTCTGCATCAGTCATCGCTATCCTCGCTTTCGTTATCACAGACATCCTCAAACGGTTCATGCGTTCTCGGACAGCCCTTCCGAGAAGCCAATTCGCTAATTGTCGTGGCATCACACTTTCGGCAAGAGCCGTCACCTCGCCAGTCGTGTTTATAGCGGCGGGCGGCGCGTTTTGCTTTAAGAAATTCAATCGGGTTGTGTATTGTCATCGTTATCCTCGCTTTCTTTGCAGAGGGTTTTCAGCCTTTCTTCTGCCGCCTCTGCTCTCTTGTTCTGCATGAAGCCTGTTATCCTTTCGAACATCATGCGGGCTATTTCATAATTAAGTCGCTCATGTCCGGTCATTTCGGAAACGTCTTGTTCAGGTGTCATCGGTTTCCTCGCTTTCTTTGCGTTTCTTGTCAGCCAGCCACTTTGACCGCCAGTGCTTGCATGTATGGCTGTCGTGGAACTCTTGCCCTTTGTGCCACGAGCAACCGCCTCCGATCCGAAACTCGCAGGTCTTACACACTCGAATCCATTGCCTCAAGAACCAAAACTTGCCATTGGATATGGCTTTTATTTCTTCAGGTGTCATCGGTAGCCTCGCTTCCTATTTAAGACTTTCCCTTGGAACGATATGAACCGCCCTGTGGAAGTCGTTAATGTTTTCCGGCATCAGGCGTAAATCCCTCGGTAAGTGGTACGCTTTCCAAAACGCCGGTTTATCGAATGAACCAGCCTGTATAGCCGTCTTATACCATGCCTGTTGGTAAAGCTGGTCGAAAGTCGTGTGAGTCTTTGGGTCGCCCTTCTTCGTCTTCTTCACAGCGTTGTAATACAGCCCTTCCCATATCTTTTGAGCATCGGGAGTGTTCCGAATCTTCCACTGTTTAATAGGCTCACCTGAAACCTGTGTAAGTGTCCCATCTGCTTGCAGGATAGGCCGGGACGGTTTCTTAATCGAAAGTTTATGCTGGCAAAACTGACAGTAAATCAATCTGGAGTGAATCTTGTGAACCACGCCACACTTCGGGCAGACTTGGCCCATCGGTTCCCCGTTCTCCCGCTGTTCTGCTATCCGGTTCTTTGAAAGGGTATCGGGGTCTTCACAGTGGAAGACTGATTCCCAATCTACATTGACGTTGACGCTTCCGTGTCGCCACCAGGAGCCGCCGTAGTCAATTACCTTGAGATGCTCCTTGGATTCATGTACCCGAAGCCCACGGCCTACCATCTGAAGGAATGACCTGTAGGAACCCACGGGAGTCGCAAGTAGGATGCACTTGATTCCGGGTTCATCCAGCCCTTCACGCCATATGAAACGATTCCAGAGTATCTTAATCTTCCCTTCTCGCCACTCCTGAATCGAGTCCTGAAACAGCTTTTCATCGTGCTTCCGGTCGTACAGTTTCCCGTCAACCCAGAAGTCAGATGCGTCCATGTGAAGTGAGCGAATACCTCTGGACTTACAGAACTGTGCGGCCCAAAGCGATTCTTTAACGCCCGGTGCGAAAGCAAGCGTATGGGATTGTTCCGGGTGAATCCGTTCGTAATGCTCCATGATGTTTCCGACGATCCGAGTACGAATAGCATCATCACCCCGAAGCGGCCCCCAGGTTCTTCGTGCTTCGTTCTCAGTCAGGGACATATCAACCTTCCCCTTGACCAGTTTCCGGGTGTCTAATTCACTTGGAGCGTACCACATAGCCGGACAAAGGATGCCCTGTTTCTGAAGGTCACGGGTACGGGCTGCGACGATTAATTCATCACAGACATTGGAAACGCCAAGGGGGGTAGCTGTTACGCCACAGACTTCTTTGCCGAGTTCTTTGTATTCATTGAGTAGGTCAGCCGAATCGCCTGCCGCGAGTTGGTGGATTTCATCACCGATAACCATATCGGAATCAACCCAGTAATTAGGATCGCTCCGCCTTCTGGCAAGGATCGTCTGGACGGTTGCAATCTGAACCCGTGCGTCTTCCCTCTCGGCCCATTTCATTGACGCTGAAATAACTCCCACGCCAATATCGCTTTCCTCGAAAACCTTCCGGGTCTGTTCCGTGAGAAGGATTCGGTTGGTTAAAAGAAGCACCTTCCCGCCTCGATTCAGCTTCCAGTTCGTTAAAGCCGTCATCATCAGGGACTTCCCGCTGCCAGTTGGGGAAGTGAGGCAAACCGATTTCGCCCCTCGGTCAAAGGCTTCGATAGTCAGGCCGGTTCCGTCTCGCTGGTGATTCCAAGGGGTTCGGGAAAAAAGGTTCGATATGTCCATTATTTACTCTCCGTGAAAAGCCACCGCTGCACACCTGAAAGCCGTTTCTTAATCAATTCGATATATTCAGGGTTCAACTCAATCCCCACAGCGTTTCGGTTATGCTCAACCGCAACCGCCAGCGTTGTACCGCTTCCGGCGAACGGGTCGAGGACTGTTCCCCCTTCCGGGCATCCTGCAAGGATACATGGCTCAATCAGTTTCGGCGGAAATGTTGCGAAGTGTGCGGCCTTGTAGGGTTTTGTTGCCACCGTCCAGACGGAGCGTTTGTTAGCCCCCCGTTCGTCTAATTTCAGTTTTTTATAGCCAAGTTTATAGCCAACCCCTTTGATATGTTCTTCATCTTGCTGCGGTCGGTCATCCTCTTTGCCATAAGGGATTCTTTTGATTGAACTTTGAGCGTGCGGTTCCTTAATCGCATCATTGTCATACCAATACTTCGCACTTTTCGTCAGTAGGAAAATATATTCGTGGGACTTGGTACACCTGTCGGTAACTGATTCTGGCATCGGATTTGGCTTGTGCCATATGATGTCTTGTCGGAGATACCAGCCATCTGCTTGCAGTGCGAGGGCTACACGCCACGGGATGCCGATTAGATTCTTGGAAGGAAGTCCACAACCAAGTGTACTCACCTTCATTCGGCCCCGTACTTTGTCGCCCTCTGTTGTGTTCCTGCCATCCGTTCGCACGTCCACAGCCCCGCCGCCACCACAAACCCCATGTGCGTAACTATCACCCAAATTCATCCAAACCGTTCCATCACCCCTCAGCACCCGCCGAACCTCCCGAAACACCGACACCATCTTCTCGACGAACTGTTCGGGCGTTTCCTCAAGGCCAAGCTGTCCTTTAACTCCATAATCCCTCAGCCCCCAGTAAGGAGGACTGGTGACGCAACAGTTGACGCTTTCGGCTTCCATTGCTTTTAACTGCTCAATACAATCGCCTTGGTGGATAACGTACTTCATTTACTTAATCCTCCAACCATTTAATCATTTCCTGAGTGGCTGCTTCCAAGTGCTTTTGAACCGTTTTCTGGTGGAAACAGTGCAATTCGTCGATATTTCCAGCAATAGAATCAACCATCCGAACAGTTCCGGCAATCTGCTTATGCCACTGAATGAGCCACGCAGACTTCTCAACCTGCCGTGGGGGCTTCCCAGAGCCATTCTGAGGCGTTTCCGCCCCGGAACCCCCACCGTCACCCCCAGCCGCTTCCGTGCCGTTCCTGGGCGGGCTGGGGGCTTCCTCCTGGGACTTCGTGTCCTCTTCCACTTCCTCTCCTGTGTCGTGTTGGGAATTTGCTTCATCGAACGGGTCTGCTGGTGGCGAATGATCTCTTCCGATAACCTTCCCCTCGATCACCTTTGGTTTCGCGGCTTCTTTGGCTGCTTTTCGAGCCACTTTTGCAGCCCCTTCAAGGGTTCCTTCAACAAGCAAAACGGCGGATGCCTGCCGTTTTGGAAGGGATGAAATATGCCTTGCAAATTCCATGTAAAACCTTGCTGTCCTTGCACTTCCGTCAAATAGTCGCTTGCACTCAGACTCCCACCTTCCGTGGGGTATAGCCTTTTTTGCGGCCTGTAATTCCAGCCCTGTATCAAGGGCGTGTTGCGTGGCCTCGCCAAGAGACTTTTCGACGTATCCGTGAAGGATGTTGGCTTTTTGAAAACTGTCGCGGACTTCGGCGGGTAGATTAGATTTTTTCATAGGTTGCTTCCGTACAAAAAGAAAGAACCTGCCCCCAAGTGCATGATTGCGGCCAGCACGACCGCTTCCCTTTCGGGACACCTGGGGACAGGCTCTTTTCGTTTGTCATCGGTAGTGTGCTGATAACCAATCATGATTCTTCCAATAATAGTCATTTCTTAAACTTGGTCAATAGTGAAATGGAATTATTCTTTTGCTTTTTTGACTGCTGCAATGAGGTAGTTATTCTCAACGTCCTCGAGGCTTGTTCCCGGCCACCTCCTCATATTGTCAAGGATGCGTTCACACGCTTCAAGTAACATCGGAATTGCTTCCGGGTTCAGTCCTTCGCAGTTATTCACGCAGGCAACGATACGGTTGGCGTTGGATTCTTGTTGGCCAACCGTCCCCTCAAGGGCGGAGGCCCGTAAGTGGGCAATCTCGCCACGAATGCAGTCTCGAACCTTAAAACCACCGCGATCACCATCGGGTGCTGATTCCCACGGTTCTTTAGTATGTTCAGACATTTTCATTATCCTTTCATAGAGTTAATAGCAATTTCTAAACGCTCTTGATACGCAAGTCGCATGTTTTGTTCAGGTAAGCCTCAAAACGCACTCCGACGATCCGAGTGAAGTCTTCCGGCTCGACGTACTCTTTCAGTGACAGGATCACTTCGATGTAGTGAGCAGGGTTCTTTGTCCCGTCAAATTTCGGGTAAGCGTTCTGTTCGGCCCATTCGGCAACCTTTGGGAAATGCTCTGCCAGCCATTGACGCCAGCCGAAACCGTTCTGATGCGGCGAACAAACAGCATCGAACTGGTGATGAAAGGCACAGAGGGCTATTCCGTTGCTCAGGTCGTACCGGGTGGCTTCATGCTGGCGGGGGATCAGGTGGTGCGCCTCCACCTTCCCCGCCCCACATACGGCGCACTTATTATCCCAGTCACTTCTGACTGCTAGGCTCCACAGCATGTCGGCCATGTCTCGAAGTCGGCCCTTTGCTGGGACGTTTGAATTCGTTCGCTTTCGCTGTTTCCGTGCCATTTCAATATCCTCTGTTAATGTTTCTGAAAGCCCCCGAGCATTTTAAGTATCGTTTCCTCTTCCGAACAAGTGCAGCCTGTTTCCGCTTCTCGAAGTGTTCCAAAGCGGCTTCGGTAGGTTTTCCATCCCGAAACGACTGCCATTCGTCTTCAGATAAAGGGGCTTCACGGTCTAACTGCTTCACGGTGAATGCAGTTGGTATTGTTGCACCTGCTTTCATGGTTATACCCTCGTATTTTTAATAGGCAAAGACAACTTAGTATCAAGCGTAACGAGCTGCCGGGTGATTTCAAGGCGATCCTCGAATTCCACCAGGGCTTCACATTGCTTCGGCTTCAAAGATTCGTTTTCGTCCTTTGCAGCTTGTATAGCAGTTTCGACAGTGCCAAATTCCTGAATCAGTTTAGCGGCTCCAACCTCACCGATACCAATGGCCCCCTGAATTCCGTCCACGTTATCACCCATAAGGGTTTGGGCGCTGAGGAATTCGGCTGGAGTCAGCCCTGTGGCTTCGGTGTGAGACTTTGCAGTTAGCCACTTGTAATCCGGTGTCATTTCCCCGCTTGTTTCATCCTCAGACCATGAAACGTCGAGAAGCATGTTAGTTGAGTCGGAAAGACATTGCCGCAAATCCTTGTCAGCGGTGATTATGGTAGTCTTTCCGGGGAACTGTGCTGCTGCTGAAGCCATCACGTCATCGGCTTCATACCGATCAACGGAAACACAACAGAATCCAAGCCCTTCGAGTAATTCACGCACCAATTTAATCTGGTGCCTTAAATCATCGGGTTTGGGCGGTCTGTCCTTGTACTTGTTCTCAGTCCACCCTGCTTCGTCGGTTAATTCCCGGCGAAACGATCCAGAGCCTTCCATGGCGCAAATAACATCCGTTGCACCTTTCGCTTTCAGGCGTTCAACCGTTCGCTGAACCCATTCCGACACCTGCATGGCTGTTTCGACCCCTGCGCCACTGTAGTAGTGTCTGTGAGCGAAGTAGTGAATATCGAAGGCCAAGAGCCAACGAGGCTTGGAATCCTCTTGGCGTTCCTCCTGGTTCGCCTTGCGTGATTCGTCGGAAGTCAAACCCTGCGAGACTATTTCCTGAAGACGGGCAAGCCTGTCAGGCTTTGAAGCGTTTTGCATGAATTGTGAGTAAGTGGCGTTTATCTGCCTGTCTTCCTCCTTGGGGTAGGCTCTGGCAACACCAGCAGCCCTTGAAACAAGTCCAGGGCTTACCCATTCGGGCCAGACTTGGAAATGATTATCAGGCCATTTCGCTTCGGCGTACCGTGCGAGATCACCAAGCCAGAACATGAGATCGCGCTGAGTTTCTGCAAAGTAAGTTCCGAAAGATTCGGCTTCCTCCATTGTCAGGCCCTTTGTTTCAAGGAACCTGTCTCTTGTGCGTGAAGTCATTGTTTTTACTCCTCAAAAGGTACATCGGAGGAAACACCAGTAATCTCCTGCCAACAGGTTTTCATCCAATCGGCTTCCCATGAATTAGGATCGCGGTAATCCACGTCTTCCCCGATGACACCTCGGCACCACTTATTGAAGTGTTCGGTCTTTTCGGCTCGGCTAAGACCTTCCAGCGGTGTTTCGCTGGCGTATTTCAGGATCAGGGAATTAAGCTGAGTCGGCGTCACAGCGTTTTCCAGGTCAGCCATTTCCTCGTAAGTAGCTATTTCCCCTGAAGCCAGATAGCCAGCGAACGCGAGCGCACGGCCAACAGCGATACTTTCGAGTTTCTCAAATGCTTTCTGTTGTCCGGCTGATTTCCCCAGTGAATGACCGTTAAAAACACCTTTTTCCGTTGTCACCTTGGCGGTGAATACGGTGTATCCTTCCACGAATTCGCACGAAGTTTCAATATCGCACTCTATGTGATCCCTGTGTAGTTCGGCTACTCGGGTGGCTACTTTGGCGTAGTCCTTCACTGAACCGAAACTTATCGTTTCCATTTTCTTATCGTTCATTGTTATCACCTAATCTTTCTAAATGGTTAAATGTCCATGTAATCCCATGCGTAAGGCGGGTGGTGTTCCATGAAGTGAGCAAATGCTACTTCGCTTTCGGCTGTAACTTCCGCCTCGAAGTTGCCAGATATTTCGCCATATTCGGGGTGATGCGCCCGGAATTCATTCACCCAGACATAATAATCCTCATGGACTCTGCCGGTTATCGTCCAGCCGCTTTCATGGGTTCTGGTGTGCGTTCCGCCCTCTTCGCCGTTTACTGTAACGGCATCTTGTGGAAGCGTCAAAGCTCCCCCTGGGCTGTCAAAGTCTCGACCGAATATCTTGGTAATCATTGTTAAAACCTTTTCGTTAAATGAAGGCCAGCCCGCTACACCGATAAACGGACTCGGTAACGCCCTTGCAAAGCGTTACGGGCTGGCCGATGTAGTTATTGGATTTCTTCTATCCACGCATCAATTTCTTCGCCAGAGCGCAGTTTGTCGAGGAAGTCAGCCCTATCAAAACAGTCGATGTGGATTACGCCGGCGAGCAGGCCGCCAATCGTCCACAATTGAACCATGCTTTCATCGCCGGGCGTTAGTTTCAAGATCAGTTTCATCTTATTTACCTTTCATTTTCCCGCTCAACTGCATCGGAAATACAGTCCTCGCGGTGGGAATCTTCCCAATTGTTAGTAATAATTTCTTCAGCGATTCGGTCGAGGTCGTTCCATATCCACGAATCGCCACGTTTACGGTATTCGCCCCCGTTTCCCCAGGTGAGGACAGACAGGCGGATCAATTCGGCTTCTGGCGGGCTTCCGGGAAACTGATGATCGAATGGAAACCGCAATTCAGGTTCGCCAGCGCGGAAAACAAATTCTATTTCCACGTCCAAGGCGGATTGATGGCCTAGTTCGTCCAGTGTTATTTCGTGGAATCGGCGCATTTGACCAGTTCCTCTCGCAAAATCAGGGTTTCTTTCGGCGCGTTAATCAGCAGGCGAACAATCTTGCCGGTTTGGATTATGGTGATTTTCGCGTCGCCAATTAAAACCGATTCGCCCTTCCTCCGTGTGATGGCAAGTCCGGTTAATTTGTCCATTTGGTTTTCCTCCTTAAATAGGGAAATCGAGTACGGAGATTGGAACTGTTAAATCAGCATGCTGCCCGTCAACTATGAACCGCAGTGAACCGTCATCTAATGTAATTAGGACGTGAGCCGCACCGGCATCAATGGTAATATTTCCGCTAATTTCGCTGATTTCAATAAGCTGTTTCTGTCCGTTTCCAAAGTCTTCCAAATAGAATGGATGTGACATTTCGTTTCCTCCTTAAAAGATTAAAGCTGAAATAACACCGATTCCAACAATCGGGAACCCTAGCACGGGCATTATCGGCCCCTGCGCGACGCTCATTCCAACGAATACGATCAGGGAACATACCGCCAATTTGGTGACTGTTCGCGCGAACGATAGCTGGCGTTTTCTTCTTTCGTTCATTTCGTTTACTCCTTGTATAGTGGTGGTAGTTAGTTGGAACTGATTCGGTATTCTTCTTGGTTGTCGTTTTTACGGTCGAGAACCTGCCAAGTTCCCTTGTATCGCTCCTGGAAACTGCGGCAAAACTGAATCGCCTGCGCCCGGTCGTCGCTTGAGTCGTATAATCGACCGTCCCTAATAATTGTGTATCGTTTGATGTCTGACATTTCCTCAATACTCCTTGTAAAAGTGTTATAAAACCATACAACCAGCCCCACCGGTGAAAGCGGGGTAGGTTGAAGGGTTTCAGGCTTCCGGGTTCAAGTCGAACAAGTAAGCCGTTAAACCGTCGTGAGAAGGCCACGAGCGAATAAGAACGGCTGTTTCGTCTATCCAGTTGTGGTTGTATTCGCCCCCCTGCCGCGCGTGCGTCTCGCTTACTTTTGAATATGCCATTTGGAAATCGCCCGGCGTCCGTTTCGCCTCAAATACAGGTCTATCAATATGGTAATCGACACCCTGCCCGGCCCCTGGGCTGTTGTCGCCCCAGTTCCAGACCGTCACCTGATGCACGGCGGAGGTATGCGCGAGCGTTTCGAGCGGAACGGAGAAAAACGGGCCTCCGCTTATTTCTAGGCTTCCGTCCTGGTGCATAAACGCGGAGCCCATACCGTTGACAAGGTGAGCTTGCCCGGTTTCGTCGTCGATTCTATCAATACGGCAAAAACGACAGCTTACCGGGTATTTCCTGAGTTCCTCCGAGAATTCCACAACATCCCCGGCGTGGGGCGTTGACATTCTTTCCGTGTCAAATGGCGTGGTTTTCATTCCCCAGTTCCCGATTGATTCAATAATATTCATTGTAAAAACTCCTGTTTTGTGTTTATTGGTTAGTAGAGGTCAAACCCGCACAGTGCAGACTTGGCTTCGCGTAGTTCACGCTCTTTCTGGCCGACTGCCTCGATTTTCGCCGTAACCTCTTCTACGGTCCAATCAGTTCTGTATATCTCGGGTTCCTGAATTGTTCCCAGGACACCCTCGACGAGATGTCCGATATATGCGTCCTGTTCGTCATAAACGCAAGAACACCCGTCTTGAATCATAACGCAGGCTTTGCAGGCCCACTTGAGCGAATAATCTGATTTGTCGAAATAGATAGACAGCCGATTCCCTGATTCCAATTCAGGCAGGGTCTTCTTGATCTTCTCCAGTAGAGTTCCGTTCTTTTTCGTGATCTGCTGACCGACCAAGGGTCGGAAGATTTCGACCAATTGGTTATAAGTCTCCATGACTGCACGGCTTGAAAGGTTTCTGGCTTGGACTTTCGCGCGGATTTTGTTTTCTGTGGTAGTCATTCTGAAATACTCCTTGTAAATAGTGAAACTAAATAAAACCGATGGCGCACCTCGTAAGGTGCGCGTATCGGGCTTATTTCTCGACGATAATCCACTGATAACCGTTTTTTGCCGGATTGATTACTTGTCTGTATTTCTTACGCTCAATAAACGGTATTGTTTCCATAGCTCGTTGCAGTGCTTGATTTGTAGCGTGATAGCTTGCAACTGTTTTCCCCTGCTCAAATCCCTCTGCGTATCGTGGCTGTTCCGACTCCTTGAAACCTGCCAATACTTCCGATGGCGCGTCGAGATTGTCAATAAAAGCACCAGTCCCGCACCAAAGGGTTTTACAGTGTGTCGTATCCTTTTCCCCTCGAACACCCGCAAAATACCATTCTTTCCGCCTGCGAGACCATCCTATGAGGATATTTCGAGCATTAAAGAAGTCGTGAGCGCGTCGGAACATTTCATAGGTGTATCCACAATCACGCAATTCTCTATAATGCTTGAATCGGTACGGTTGAAAAGGTTTAATTGTAGTAGACATTTCAAAAACTCCTTGTAAAAATGAAAGTAAATTAGACATTGTGGGCGATTTCGTCGAGATTGTCTTTGATCTCTTCCAATACTTCCCATGCCGCCTCTTTGCTGTTGGTGCGCCTTGTCAGATAGACTGTGGCGAATGTTTCGTAGGTGTAAACCGGCCCCATGAATTGAGTATCGCCCGTTTGATACGAATAGTCTTCCAAGCTGTTAGCACAAATATGGACCTCAATGAACGGCACATTGCTATCGGAATCGGGATCAATGAAATCGTCACAAATGTCAGATTTCAGGTTTCGCAACAATTCGGCGATGGTTTTAACAGATAACATTTCAAATACTCCTTGTAATAAATAGAAACATAAAAAACACGGCTATCGCGCCCCAATAGAGGGGCGCGGCGGTCGAGCTTTTAGGCTAAGCTGGAAGCATTTCTGTCCAATTGTCCTCAGTCCGGTCGAGGTTGACATCCTGAATGGTTTCCTCTCCCATACTGTTCAATGTCGTAATTGTCCCGCTCCACTTCTGAGTTTCTGTTTTCCCTTCCCAATTCGGTTGCAATTGTCCGACAACTCGGACTGTTACCCCAGGAGTGTATTCCAAACAATCAGGAATCGACCGGATTGTTCGCCCGGTTATTTTCAAGATGACATAGCAAAAACATTCGTGCCGACTACCAAAGGCGAAGATATTCGCGTAATCGTCGATAAAATCGGGAATATCCCACTGAACAGCATCACGGGAGGGCTTGTAGAGTTTCGACCAGTGGGAGCGTTTCCCGTCATCCTTCCAGGTAATCCGTCGACCGGTATCAACAAAGTCAGAATTATTCGGATCGAGGTAATCAAAAGACATTGTAAACTCCTTGTAAAAATGAAAGTGATGCGTTATTTGTTGATGCTGACGGTATCGTATCCGTATTCGCCCTTGAGTGTGTCCAGCAGGTTTCCCAGGGCAGTACAAGGGATTTCGCCACTAGCGCATATGGTGAAACCATCGGAACGATTGTCGACTTCTGGGATACCGGCGACGACTTCGCAAGAGTGCGAAATCTTTGTAACACGCTGATTATTGGCCGTGTTATAACTGTAATCGCTGTGGCCGTATTGCACAGATACTTGCGCGTGAGACATTGTAAACTCCTTGTAAAAATGAAAGTGATGCAAGCAATTGTTGCTTGACTATATCTATTTATACACGTATAATCGGGTATGTCAATAGCATAATCCAGAAAAACCATAGAAAAACAGGAAATAATACAATGACAGCTAAAAACACCCGGAAAGAACAGCGATTTGCTTCAATAACTTACAGCTTACTGGCCGAATGGACTGGACTAGCGCAATCAACCATACAATCATACGGAGCCAGGGGATTGATTCCACGTGATAACCTGGAGAAGTGTTTAATATGGGTCAATAAACGCCGGGAAACTATGGGATGGCCCCCTATCGGAATGCCTGATCCGGAACAGTATAAACGTACAAAAGACCTATAAAACAAGTGCATAGCGTTTCATGCGCAAGCCAGGACAAGACGCCTGGAGCGTTTCATACGGATACCCCCCTCTAAAGAGACAAACAAACGGACGAACAAAGCAAAGAAGACGGCAAACATGAGGCGGACAAACGAAACAACTGGGGACGTGGGATATTCCCCCCCTCTTTTCCCTCCCCTGTACAAATTCTGTACAGCAACCCAAAAGCGCAGGGATGCCTGCGCATTTGACGATTTGGAGCTTGTATAGTAGCGCGGCTGAAAATGCTGGACCCCCGTTGTGACTACATTCTAGCATCCCGGTCAACTACAGAACGGATGTATTCTGACAAGGTTTGGCCCCGTTCTTTCGCCTTCTGCTTCCACTTCTTTAGCTGCCCTGGACGTAGGCTGAGCAGGTATTTCTTTGAGCGTATTAGCTCCCTGTTTGTGGTGCGGGGTCTATTCATGCAGTTAGTATATATAACATAACCCACATAGGCAATCCCCCTGCTACTGCGCGTGCTGCTGCGAGGGTGTGGTGTGGTGGTGCGACCTGCTTCATGGGTGCGTGTCTCACTGCTGCTGCCTGCCTGCTGCTGGACGTGCGGAGCGTACAATTAATAGCTTGTTTTATAGGGCCGTTCTGATTTCTTACCACGCCCCCCGCCCCTTGGGTCCCATATAGGGACGTTATCCCCCCTCTGAATGTAACCTTATTTTCCACCCTCTTTTTACCCATTTTACCAGAGTCATATATCTGTGGTTTATTGGTATGTATGCGTTTGTATTCCATGTAGGTGTTATCCTTTTGGATTACGAATGAAACGGTGTTGACTAAGATTTTGGAAGTTGCTATAAGTGGGGTTATGGGTCGTGCTGGAAGGCGACTACTAACGGTCTGGTGTGGCCCTTGCTGCTATAGTTTAATGGCAAAACGCCCTTACTAGTGGGGAGATTTGGGTTCGAGTCCCTTTGGCGGCGTTTACGACGAAACGTGGTGTGATGGCGACCTTAGCACGCAGGATTGTAG
>PJEL010003693.1_pt1 | contig 12931 bp, 8 predicted proteins | sample 1853271 | NCBI WGS metagenome assembly PJEL01 (sample SAMN08108733, study PRJNA415343) | Invertebrate metagenome, whole genome shotgun sequencing project. | host: Globobulimina | place: Sweden: Gullmar Fjord | collected 2015-08 | reverse complement strand
ATCAGCCAGCTGGTCGAGCAGCGGTTCCGGCACCTTGGGGCCGCCGGCCGTTACGATAATGGCATCATAGGGACCGTATTCCGTCCAACCGTTGGTACCATCATCAAGCTTGGTGAGAATATTGAGGTAGTGAAGCTGGTCAAAGATCTTTCTTGCCTTAACCAGCAGGCTGTCAATACGCTCAACCGTGTAGACCTTCTCACAGATTAGCGACAGGATGGCGGCCTGGTAACCAGAGCCGGTGCCGATTTCCAGAATACGTTCATGGCCTTGCAGGCCGAGGGCCTGGGTCATTAAGGCAACTATATACGGCTGTGATATGGTCTGCCCGTTGCCGATCGGCAGGGGAAAATCATTATAGGCCTGGTTCTGCAGGGCGTCTTCCACAAAAAGATGGCGTGGAACCCGCCGCATGGCCTCTAAAGTTTTGGGATCATGGATACCGCGCGGGATAAGCTGTTCTTCAACCATCCGGTCACGGACTTTCTGCATATCGGACGATAAAATACTCACTCCTGCCGACCGTATTGTTTGAATTCCTCCTCGCTCATGGACCTGTACACAGTGGTGCGAACAATGTCACCGTCAAAGGTCACCGTGACCATTTCGAATTTTTGATCACCGACCTTGTCACCGATATAAGGGGTATCACTTAACAAGTTTTTTCTCTCATCAAAATATACCCAGATCTCTTCGCCGGTCGGTTCAACATACTGCTCATCCGGCTGGCCCAAATAGCTCAGCACCTCCTGCTTGGTGGTTTTTTCAGGTTCCACCAGGCAGACATCTGAAGCGAGATACCGTACCTGTTTCTTTGAACATGCTGTAACAGTGAGAACGACAGAGAGAAAAAGAAAAATCAAAAGGGTAGAACGTTTACTGACCATCTATATTTCTCCAGCAATAATTGTCGGAATCGTAGATAGGGAACGAAATGAGACTTTGCAAAGATATACTGAACAGTGTCCTTTTTCAATAGCTAAAAGTTCGGCTTATCCCTTAGTGGCCCGCTCAAGTATCTTATAGCTCCGTTCCACCATCTGGCGCGGGTCAACCATGAGACCGGCCTGGATAAGGGCATTGTCAAAGATCTGCTGCACCACGTTTTTGGCAAAGTCTTCGTCAGTACCGCGCAGCATGGACAGCTGTTTGATAAGCGGATGCGCCGTATTGATCTCGAGGTTCTTGTTGCTGACATCGGCAACGGTTTCACCTTTCTCCATCTGGGCGGCCTGCATAACCCTTTCCATGGTACTGGTCATATAGCCATCTGGGTTGACAACTATAGCCGGACTGTCAACCAGCCGGCTTGAGGCAACCACATCCTTCACCCGCTCGCCCAGGGAATCCTTGATCCACTTGGTAAGCGAGTCGACAACCTCGGTCTCCAGTTGCTCTTCGGCATCCTTTTTTTCCTCCTCTGCCGAGGTTTTGATCTCGGACAGATCAAGGTCGCCCCGGTCTGCAGAAACCAGTTTCTTGCCGTCAAATTCTCCCAGATGACTCATGACAAAGTCATCGATAGGCTCCAGGGTATAGATGATCTCGATATCCCTTTTCTTGAAGGCTTCCACATAGGGGCCGGATTCAGCTGCCGTGCGGCTGGCACCGTTGATATAATAGATTTCATCCTGGCCCTCGGCCATGCGCTCTACGTACTCATCCAGCGAAATCATCTGGCCAGGTTCAGACTTGGAAGACTCGAAGCGCAGGAGCTTGGCTATCTGATCGCGATAGGCGAAGTCACTCGTCGCCCCCTCCTTGAGGTACAGCCCGAAATTTTTCCAGAATTCGTTATAGGCTGCCGGGTCTTCCTTGGCCTGTTCACCGAGGAACTTCAGGAACCGCTTGGTGATAATCTGCTTGAGTTTTGCCATCAGGGCGGAATCCTGCAGAGCCTGGCGCGAGATGTTGAGGGGAAGGTCCTCGCTGTCCACCACCCCTTTTACAAAACGCAGCCATTCCGGCAGGATATTCTCACTGTGCTGTTCAATAAGAACCTTCTGGCAATAGAGGTTAACGCCGGGCTTGCTGCGCCCGAAACCAAACCCCTCGACATTCTCCTTGGGCACGAACAACAGGGCATTGATCGCCAGGGGTGCATCGGCTGAAAAATGCAGGCGACATGACGGCTCGTCAAAGGCATTGCCGATAAATTTATAAAATTCATTGTACTCCTCATCCTTAATTTCGTTTTTGCTCCTGGTCCACAAGGCCTGCACTGTATTGACCGTCTCGCCCTTCACCTTGATCGGAAAGGAAACAAAATTCGAGTACTGCGTAATGACCCGCTTGATAGTTGCCTCATCGGCAAACTCATGGGCGTCATCCTTGAGCTCGACGATTATCCTGGTACCGCGCCGGATGCCTGCCGCTGGTGTCAATGTATAGCTGCCGGTACCATCCGACGACCATTCAAAACCCTCGGCCTCGGGATGATAGGAGCGGGACAGCACCCGCACTTTCGCGGCCGCCATAAAAGCTGAATAGAAGCCGACCCCGAACTGACCGATCAGGCTGACATCCTTTTTGGCCGCCTCGGCCAACTCGGTAAGAAAGGTGTTTGAACCTGAGTGGGCAATGGTGCCCAGGTTATGCTCCAGTTCCTCCCGGGTCATGCCGATACCGGTGTCGGTTATGGTCAGGGTGTGGGCTTTATCGTCCATGTCGATGGTGATTTCCAGCGGTACATGGCTGTCGAACACCTCCTCCTCCAGCAAGCTCTGGTGCCGGAACTTTTCAAGGGCATCGGCAGCGTTTGAGACGAGTTCGCGTACAAAGATGTCGCGTTCTGTATAGAGTGAGTGGATAACTATATCGAGTAGCTTCTTGGCTTCCGCCTGAAATTCCTTTGTTTCGGTCTTGGTCTTTTTGCCGGTCATTTAACTGTCTCCTATTACGGTAAAAATTTGATTTTTTCGGTAACTTCGATGTACTTTACTTCTGTAAAGTCAAAAAGATGATAATCATCTTAATGGCTCTGTCAAGAACCAGGGATAGGTGTCGGCTTATTGGCGGCAAGCATATAGTGCTTACAAAAACATGGATGGGGAAAATTTGCGCATCATTGCCTTTGGGGACGTGCATATGGAGTTGGGCAACGCCGGAAACATCCCCGGCATAGCTGCAGCCGACTTTATAATCATAACCGGCGATATCACCAATTACGGCTCCAGGGAGGATGCCAAAAAGGTGTTTGACCAGTTACTGGCCATCAACAGCAATGTTCTGGGTCTGCACGGCAATCTCGACCAGCCGGAAGTGGGTACCTACCTGGAAGACCTGGGCTTAAGTCTGCACGGCAGGGGCAGAGTCATAAATGGCATAGGTCTTGTCGGCCTCGGCGGTTCCAACTTCACACCATTTAATACACCCTGTGAATTCAGCGAACCGGACCTTGCTGCCCTGCTGACCAGGGGCTATGCACAGATTGACGGCAAACCGCCCATAATTCTTGTGTCCCATACGCCGCCGTCGCAAACCAAGACAGACCGCATTAAGAGCGGCGCCCATGTCGGCAGCACGGCAGTCCGCCAGTTCATTGAACAAAAGCAACCCGCCCTCTGTCTCACCGGGCATATCCATGAGTCCAAGGCTGTTGACCGGATCGGTCATACCATGTTACTGAATCCAGGCATGATAAAAAACGGCTCCTATATAGAGGTTACCTTAATAAACGGTGAACTGACAGCCTGCCTTAAACCCTGAAAACAATACCGGACATTTTTTTATGAAAAAAAAATATGATGTCATAATTATCGGCGCCGGACTATCCGGACTCACGGTCGCAAACTTTCTGCAGAAATATCAGCCTGAAGCCAGCGTCGTTATCCTGGAACAGGATACCAGGGCGGGCGGCGCCATCCAATCATTCCACCAGGATGGCTTCCTGGCCGAGTGGGGCGCCCACGGCTTTTTAGACAATGTGGAAGCGAGCCGCGAACTGCTGCAGGACACCGGCCTGGAACAGGAGGCGCAAAAAGCCCACCTGGATAAATTTGTCCGGTATATCTGCTTAAACGGCAAGCTCAATCGTATCCCCCAGAATCCCAAAAAAATCATTGCTTCGCAGCTGATTTCCCTGCCGGCCAAGCTGCGCGTGCTTGCCGATCTCTGGAAAAAACCACAGCGCCAGGAGCAGACTGTTGCCCAGTGGGCCGCACACCGTTTTGGCGCTGGCCTGCTGCCCTTTGTTGATGCAGTATTGACCGGCACCTATGCCGGCGACCTGAACCGTTTGAGTATCGATGCGACCTTTCCGGGAATACGGCAGCTGGAGCTTGACAGCGGTTCGGTGATCCGGGGGCTTTTACAAAAGAGAAAACAGGCAAAAGAAAAATCCCAGGGAGATTCAAAGAAAAGATTACCGGCCATGGTCAGCTTTCCCCAGGGCATGGGCCGGCTGCCCGTTGTTCTAGCCAAAAATAAAAATATATCATTAAATACCCATGTTGAGGGTCTGGCAAAAAAAGGGGAGGCCTGGCAGGTACAGACAGCTGCAGGGGTTTATGAATCGACAAACGTTGTGCTGGCCCTTTCAGTCAACCAGAGCCTTGAACTGCTCCGCAATGCCCAAGGGCTGGAAAGCACCTCACCGCCGGTGACAAGCATTCCCGAGGCAAAAATCGTTACCGTGCTCCTCGGTTTTACCGATTCGGCAAAGATCCCTTTCGGCTTCGGGTTTCTGGCCCCTGAACAGGAGAAGCGCTTTATCCTGGGTGCTTTGTTCTCAACCCATATGTTCCCCGGCCGCGCCCCGGCCGGACACGTTATGCTGGAAGCCCTGGTTGGTGGCCGCCGGCATCCTGAAAAACTTAACTTAAGCGATACAGACCTGATCAATAAGTCATACGAGGATCTCATGCAGCTTATCGACCTGCCGGAGCCGCCCTGCTTTACCAAGGTCCTGCGTCCCCGGCACGGTATCCCGCAGCTGGAACTGGGTTACCCGAAGCTCCTTGAATGGCGCAACTTACTGGCCGAGCAGAATAAGGGGCTGCATGTCTGCGGTTTTGGCTGGGAAGGGATTGGTATCAACGATATGACGAAAACGGCTCAGCAGGTGGCCAAGGCGATTGCGGCTGGAACTTCTGTACACGGGGAAACAGGGGTGAAGGGGGTTTATTTCTAATAGCTTCACAGGCAGGGTTCAGAAGCCAGAAGGTGTTGAAAAACCGCTAAGAATTTTCAAGGTATACTATTGAAAGACAAAAACAGTTCAGACAACAAACTGTCGCTTACGGGAGGCAAACATTGTTTTTTCTAGATTCTGGCTTCTGAACCCTGCCTGCGCATCTCTTTCATTTCCATTATTTCTGCAGTTTCTTGGCAAGCAGTTCCACTTGCCCACGAATGCTGCCGTTGCGTGATATTGCATCGGTTATTACCCGGACTGAATGCAAAACCGTTGAATGGTCACGATTAAATATTTTGCCGATCTCAGCCAATCCCTGATCGGTATATTTCCTGGACAAATACATGGATACCTGACGCGGGAAGGCAATGGTCTTCTTCCGTGACCTGGACTGCAGGTCCTGTACACTCAACTTGAATTGCCGGGCAATAAAGTCCCTGATTATTTCAGCTGAAAGCATCTGGCTGCTGCCAATAATTTCAGCAATAACTTCCTTGGCCATGAACAGGTCAGGGGTGATTTTCAGGAGTGACGATTTAGCCTTTAAGCCGACCACGGCACTCTCGATCTTGCGGATATCTCCCTTAATAGACTGGGCCAGGTAATCCACCAGGTCCTCATCCAGGTACAAATTGCAATTTTTTGCCTTGCGCCGGATGATCCGCCGGCTGGTTTTCAGGTCCGGCGGATTTATGGTTGAAATCAGACCGGCCGACATCCGGGAGCGGACCCCTTCATCTATGTTGGATAATTCCCTGGGGGAATGGGATCCGGTCAGGATAATTCGCTTGCCGGCTTTCATCAACACATCCAGTATATCGTTGAACTCAGCCTGGGTTTTTTGCTTGCCGGTCAAATTCTGGACATCCTCAATGAGCAGGACATCACAATTGTTGTGATACTTTTCCTTGAAGCGCTCCATGGAGTTGGTCTTGATGCGGCCGACCATCTCAGCGGAAAACTGCTGGGCAGTGAGATAAAACAGCCTGGTGCCGGGCGACAGGCTGGCAATGCTATGGGCCACGGCATGGGTGAGATGGCTTTTGCCAAGGCCGGTGCCGGCATTTATATACAGGGTTGGCCCCAGGGTTGTATCACCTTGGGCAATGGCCTGGCAGGCAGAATGGGCCAGCAGGTTCGAGTCGCCGACCATGAACTCATCAAAGATATACCTGGGATGCAGGTTCCTGACATATGATTTTGCTTCGGGTATGGCAGGCAGGCGCAGCTGCGTTCTGCTGTTGTTCTCCAGGAGTTGCGGCTGGCTGCTGGTTGGTGCCTGGCCGACACTCAACTGGACTTTTTGGGATGCCCTGCCCAGCTGTTCCTGGCTTTCCTGGATGACAGACAGGTAGTTTTCCTTGACCCAACTGTAAAAAAAACGATCCGGGCAGGTGAGTTCGAGAAGTGACTCATCATCTCGAATACAGGATATGGGATCGATCCACAACTTGTGAACAGTTTCAGGAAGTCTATCCCTTAATAGGTCTTTTATGTCGTTCCAAGGCATTGAGAAAGCTCCAACCAGATGGCTAAGATTAAAAATGGTCAATCATGTGACAAGCCCAACAACTCTTTAGTTTCCGAATGCAAAGTTCCATTGACAATGGAATCAGCATGTTATGTTATTAGAAAACCCAGAGGACAGCGAGACGGAACAGGATGAAATGAGACTTTCAAAACCGAATCTCTGCATACTTCTTTGAGAATTTTTTTAATAGAAAGTCGGTTACCCGTCAAAGACGACCTGAGATGATTTTTACTTTTTACCCGACAAAGTTTTCAACAATTTCAAGTATCATGCTATTGCTGAATTTGCCGAAAATACTCCGGCTATTTGCTTACAAAATCATTACTTTTAGAAAATATTAAATTTATATTAAGATTATATGGGGTTATGGAATCGACTCATCGGTTTTCAGCCGGATGTTAATAAAAATTAAATCCTTATACCTCCAATTTCCTCCCATTTCTTCAAGATTTCTCTTTTTTCTATTTTTTTTTAATAAAAAACCAACAAAAGAGATTCAAGACTCTTTTATACGCCCAAATCACCACAAAGTGGTATGGTGAAATAAATCAAAAAAAATCTCGGCCAAACAGAAAAAGAGAAAAGGATTGCTAGGGTTTTTTTATGTCTTATTACAGAGGCAGTCATATTAGGATCGGACCCCTTACGCCGATTTAATCAACGGCCCGGGCCAGGGTCAGAACATATACCTGCCGGGCCCGGTTTTGCATCAGGATCCGGGCACACTCGTTCGCCGTTGCCCCGGTGGTATACACATCATCAACCAGCAGAACTTTTTTGTTTTGTATGCTGTCCGGTTGGAGCACGGCAAAGGCGTTTTTTACATTACGGTTCCTGTCTGCCCTGCTCAACCCGGTTTGCGGTTGGGTCCGGGCCCGCCGTTCAATGGCAAGCGGGGCAATTTTCTTGATATCATGCGGGAAAAAATTTCTGGTGAGCACCAGGGCCTGGTTAAAACCACGCTGTTGCAACCGTTTTTTATGAAGCGGCACCGGCACAATAACCGCCACCGCCGGCAAAGGATTTCGCTGCGGCTGGATATTCAGCAGGTTGGCAAATGTAGACAAGCCGGTTGTTTTTGCATGATATTTAAAGTCCTGGACAGCCTTTGCAACCGGCTCCAGGTATTGAACTAAAGCCCGGGCCTGTTTATAATGAAATGGCCGGGTCAGGCATTGGCCGCAGTAGTGGCTTTCACCGGCCGCCTTGTTAAAGGGTTTGCCGCAACACGTGCAAATTGGTGGAAGAATCAAACGCACATCCGCCATACAGGATTCACAAAACAATAAGTCCGGCCGGCCTGACAGCCCGACCTTACAGGCAAGGCAGCAGACCGGGAAACATATCTCCTGGACAGCCTGAAAAAATCCTGTTCTGAAAATATTGTTCATTTATCCATATTGTTGATACGTTTGTGCATATCGGCATTGCAGCGTGCGGTTTCTTTCATTGCCAATATGCTCATTGCAATCCCAGATCGTATGTGCTAATTCTTGCCGCTCTTCCGGTACAGATGAGTAGCTTTTACGTAACGATTGTAATAAAGATAACAGTACAGCCCCTTGTAATCGAGCATACACATTATTAGTTTTTTACTAGTTTTTCCGGGTCCTCATCAGTCACTAATAAACTAAGGAAAGAACATGACCAAGCAAACCATAATATATACAGAAATCGATGAAGCCCCCGCCCTGGCGACCTATTCCCTGCTTCCCATCCTCCAGGCCTATATAAAGGGGACCGGAATAGCCTTTGCAAAAAAAGATATCTCCCTGGCCGGCAGAATCATTACAAACTTTCCGGAATCCCTGACCGAAAGTCAGCAAATCCCGGATTTCCTGGCTGAACTCGGAGATCTCGTCAAGCTAGGGCAGACCAATATCATCAAACTGCCAAACATCAGTGCTTCCATTCCGCAATTGAAAGCGGCAATCAAAGAGCTGCAGAAAAAAGGCTACTCCATTCCGGACTATCCCGAAGAGCCCAAAACTGATGTTGAAAAGGAACTGCAGGCACGCTATGCCAGGGTGCTCGGCAGTGCCGTAAACCCTGTCTTAAGAGAAGGAAACTCTGACCGGCGGGCAGCGGCATCAGTTAAAATGTTCGGCCGCAAGAACCCGCATCGTTTTATGAAGGAGTGGCCCCTGGGATCAAAATCACGTGTCGCACACATGACAGGTGGAGATTTCTACGCCAGTGAAAAATCCACTACGGTCAACGATGCCTGCGAGGCGCGGATTGAATTTATCGATGACGATGGACAGAGAACCGTGCTCAAGGAAAAGATCGATCTAAAAGCCGGCGAGGTTCTTGATGGTTCGGTCATGAATGTTCGTGAACTGCGCAAATTCTATGAGGAACAGATTGACCAAGCCCTAAACGACGGAGTCCTGCTGTCGTTGCACCTCAAGGCGACAATGATGAAAGTCTCAGACCCGATCATGTTCGGTCATTGTGTCGCTGTTTTCTACAAAGAAGTTTTCGAAAAACATGCTGCTCTCATTAAAGAGTTGGGGGTTAATGTCAATAATGGGTTGGGCGATCTCTACACTAAACTCCAGGACCTGCCGGAATCAAAACGGGCAGAGATAGAAGCGGATATTGAAGCTGTTTACCAAACTCGCCCAAAACTGGCCATGGTTGACTCCAGCAAGGGTATTACCAACCTGCATGTGCCCAATAACGTCATTATCGATGCATCCATGCCCGTCGTCATCCGTGACGGCGGTAGAATGTGGGGGCCGGACGACCAGCTCCACGACTGCATCGCCATGGTGCCTGACAGGTGTTATGCGACAATCTACCAGGAGGTAATTGAGGACTGTAAACAACATGGGGCATTTGATCCTGCCACCATGGGAAGTGTCGCCAATGTCGGCCTGATGGCGCAAAAGGCAGAGGAATACGGCTCCCACGACAAGACATTCCCGGCACCGGCTAAAGGTACAATCCGCATTGTTGACAGCGCCGGCATGACGTTGTTGGAACAGCCTGTCGAAGAAGGTGATATCTTCAGGTCGTGCCAGACAAAGGATGCACCAATTCGGGACTGGGTCAAGCTGGCGGTGACCAGGGCCAGGGCGACCGGTGACCCGGCGGTCTTCTGGCTCGATGAGAACAGAGGTCATGATGCCAAGATTATTGCCAAGGTCAAGGCCTATCTAAACGAACACGATATAAACGGCCTGGATATCCATATCATGCAGCCGGTGGAAGCGATGCGCGCCGCCCTTGCCAGGATCAGAAAGGGAGAAGATACCATTGCGGTGACCGGCAATGTCCTGCGTGATTATCTCACCGACCTGTTCCCGATCCTTGAGCTGGGCACCAGTGCAAAAATGCTGTCAATCGTACCGCTTATGAACGGCGGCGGTCTGTTTGAGACCGGGGCAGGCGGCTCGGCCCCCAAGCATGTCCAGCAGTTTCTCCAGGAAGGGCATCTGCGCTGGGACTCCCTTGGTGAATTCTGCGCCCTTGTCCCTTCGTTCGAGCATATCTACAGTACATTTGGCAATGCCAAGGCCAGGATTTTTGCGCAGACCCTTGACCGGGCAATAGGCAGGTTTCTGGAAAACGAGAAGTCGCCTTCCCGCAAGGTGCATGAGCTGGATACCCGTGGCAGCCATTTCTACCTGGCATTATACTGGGCACAGACACTTGCTGAGCAGGACATGGACCCTGACCTGCAGGCGCGCTTTGCTGAAGTGGCACAGAAGCTTGGAGAAAATGAAGAAAAAATTATTGCTGAGCTCAATGGCGCCCAGGGCCAACCCGCTGATATTGGCGGTTATTACCGACCGGATCACGCTAAGGCGGCCAAGGCGATGCGGGCCAGCGCGACGTTTAATGCCATAGTGGACGGACTTTAACCCGTGAATTTTCCGGATTAGCAGCCGTTCTATTCAACCTGCTCTTCAATCAACTGCAGCAGTTCTTCGGTTTTGGCCTCCATCAGGGCGTGATCACCGCGGCTCTCAACATTGAGCCGCAGGCCCGGCTCGGTATTTGATTTTCGCACATTAAAACGGAAATCAGCAAAGGACATGCTCAAGCCGTCCGTGTAGTCTTTCTCGCAATCCGCATCTTCATAATGGGTTTCAATGCGGGTGATTACCTCGTCAGGATCATCGACGATGCGGTTGATCTCACCGCTCACCGGGTAACCGCTTATACATTCTTCCACCATCTGTGAGAGGGTTTGTCCGGTTTGGCTCATCAGCTGGCAGATAAGCAGCCATGGGATCATGCCTGAATCGCAGTAATTAAATTCCCTGAAATAATGGTGGCCGGACATCTCTCCGCCGTACACTGCATCAACATCCCGCATGACCTTCTTGATAAAGGCATGGCCGGTCCTTGACATAACCGGGATGCCGCCGGCTTTGGTCACTGTTTCCTGGGTATTCCAGACCAGACGCGGGTCATGGATGATCCTCTCCCCTGGTGGCGATGTTGCCAGAATAGCCTGGGCAAGCAAGCCGACCAGGTAGTATCCCTCTATAAATCTGCCCTTTTCGTCAAACAGGAAACAGCGGTCAAAATCGCCGTCCCAGGCAATGCCGAGATCAGCCTTCTCCTCCACCACAGCCCTGGAGGTGGATTCCCGGTTTTCAGGCAGCAGCGGGTTGGGAACGCCGTGTGGAAAACTGCCGTCCGGCTCGCCCATCAGTATGACACATTGCAGGGGCAGCTTCTCCGCCAGCAGGTCAACAATGGGCCCGGCACAGCCGTTCCCGCAGTTCATTACCACCTTAAGGGGCTTTAACCGGGCAGGCTCAACGTAGCCCAATAAATGGTCCAGGAATTGCGGCCGTACATTGAGCTGCTGTATTGATCCCGGGCGGCGACTGGCAATAAATTCGCCGGCCACTGCAAGTTCGGCAATTTCCTGGAGCCCTGTTTCACTGCCGATGGGCCGTGACCCCCGGCCGACAAATTTCATCCCGTTATAATCGGCTGGATTATGACTGGCCGTTACCATTATGCCGCCATCGGCACCCTGGCTGGCAGTGGCATAGTAAACTTCCTCGGTGCCGCACATTCCTATGTCCAACACCCCGGCACCGGCAGATGTAACGCCTTTGATCAGGGCTTTTGCTAATCCCGGGCTGGAAATCCGCACATCATAGCCGACCACAACCAGATTGGGCCTCACATGGGCGCAAAAAGCCTGCCCGATCTTGAAAGCCAGTTCCTCGTTTAATTCATCGGGAACACGGCCCCGCACATCATAGGCCTTAAAGCAGCTCAATTTCCCGTTTTTGTCTCTTATCATGTTTTAATGTAACGATATTTTGCATCGTTCATAGCGGAGCAAACAGCCATGAGGTTTAACTGAAAAAGAGCTCTACTACTTACCGTAATACGTTAAGGTTAGCAAGAATTTCAAGCATGAATTACTGTTCAAGCTTCGGCTTGACTTCAAATTCGAGAGAGGTTAAGTACAGGGAAACATAAGGACAGGGAGAGGAAAGGGCGACATTACATGACAATACAACAGGCAAGCAATAAATAAAATTTCAACTATTCTGATATAAGGTACCCCTGGGATTCTCTTTTCCCGGGAGAGCCTCAAATATAATAAACATGGCAAATTCTGAAAAAGCACCCAAAAAACTCGGTTTACTTATCGGGGGCTCCGGCCTGATCGGCGGCTACCTGCTGCATTATTTCAAAAACAAGACCCCTGAAATTGACCTGCGCTCGCCAAACAGCAAGAAACTGAGTTTGCGCGAACTGGGTGATATTATCAGCTATTTTAAAAGGCAAAAGCCGGCCTTTGTCATCAATACCGCCATTACAACGATCAGAAGTGACGCACTGCTCTCCTATGAGGTCAACTACCTGGGCAGCGTCAACTTGGCCAGGGCCGCCCTTGCCTTAAACATCCCCTATATTCATATCAGCTCAGCCGCCACCATGCCGCCGGGTGAGGGCCTGACCGAAGATGACCGCCTGCCGTTAAGTCCGGCAATGTCAAATTACGCCAAATCAAAACTGATGACCGAGATGACCCTGCAGCATATGCATGAAAAACACGGTCTTCATTATACCCTGATCCGCCTGGGTATTGCGTATGGCGCCCATGATCATAAAATCCAGGGCTTCAACCGGCTGCTTTACAATATCACTGACCGGGCTCTGCCTTTCATGTTGACCAAAAAAGGCGTCAAGCACTCGTATTCCAATGCCAATAAGCTGCCCTATTTTATCCACCATGTCCTCAAAAACAGGGAAGAATTCTCCGGCCAGCATTTTCATTTTGT
>PJEL010003692.1_pt1 | contig 12932 bp, 7 predicted proteins | sample 1853271 | NCBI WGS metagenome assembly PJEL01 (sample SAMN08108733, study PRJNA415343) | Invertebrate metagenome, whole genome shotgun sequencing project. | host: Globobulimina | place: Sweden: Gullmar Fjord | collected 2015-08 | reverse complement strand
GATTTTATTCATCTTCTTGGCGTTATGGGACTTGTCTGTCTGAGCCCTAATCGTGCTCTTGACAGAATCGTCTTTGGGTTCAACGTTGGTACTGCTGAAAGACATCACCGGGAATTGGTGAGCATCAAAGAAATCCGGGCCTTTCAAATGGCGATCGCGTCCATCGCTATTGGTATCGATGCTATCGGTCTTAATCTCCACTTGGAGCGTCGCTGATGTGAGGTCCTCTGAATCAAGAGCAAATGACCCGCTGATGCTGTTGAACCGGCCATAAAATCGGCTTACCCCCATATGCTCCACAGAGAATACAGCATTCGAATGTTCGCCATCTACTTGATAAATGACAGGGCCAGCCTCGTTTTCCACGGTAGTTGAAAACGATGATGTTGACGAGTCGGACATATACACGCCTTCGGTCGTCAGAAACGCATCCTCAACGCCAGCACTATATGGGAAGGAGGCGACAGCCAATGAAGCAACGATCATCGCCGCCCCTGCAGTTGATGCGGCAGCAACGGTCGCGGTATTTTTTTTGTTTGGAAAACGCATACTCTTCATTCCTGTTGGCTGCATTTCAATTTCATGGCAAGCCTGCCAAATTCACCCTCGGAGCAGCAAGTTGGGGGTTGAATGGTTGTATACGTCATGACGCGATCATATGTTCGTGTATGCATGTATGAGAATGCAAAAGAGCAAAAAAAGGCGATTGTGGGCTAAAATCGAGGCTGTAGCCCTGAATTAACCACATTCCCCAGGAGTTCTACATTTGTTTTGGTGGGTTAACCGTCAGGCAGATCGATTCCATTCTCTGCGATCCTCACCCGTATATTCATGGGTAACGACATCGTGCAACGGGTCGATCCTCCACAAAGGTGCATGGACCTCGAGAATGCGATCTACCAGAATGGCCTGCGCGGTGAGCAGAATCACGGTCAATTCGAGAATGAGAAGATGCCCGAGACCTGTTACCGCACCGGTGGCGACAATCACCGCGGTCGCGCACGCCGACGGATGAACCGCCTGCAAGCGTACCATGGCTGCCCCAGTCAGCATGAAGCACAAACTCCCGCTTATGCACAGAGCAAAGCTAGGCGAGTCGATCGAGATCGGCTGCCCTGTCAGCGAACTGATCACATGCCACAGCACCGCCCCAGAAAAAATCGCAAGCGTGTGTCCAAATATGACAGAACGCGGCGCCGCTGCACTTGAAAACGGAGTCGCAAACATGACAAAGGCGGTCGGCGCGAGTGGTGCAAATATGAGCGGGAGACTAAACAGCCACGCCACTGCTGATATAAAGAGAATTGCGCAGCCACCATTGAATGCAGTCACAATGGCCACCGCGGTGCGCTCGTCCATTTCAGACAACAGTACGGGCAAACTCAGTTGCGACCGATAGATATGCCACAATCGGCGAAGGCGATGATATAGGTTTGGACGTTTACCCAACAGTCGAGTTCCTCACTGTAACTCGGCCAGCCTGACCACAGTTGATCCTTACCTGCAACACACAGACGGGTGAATCAACAGTGTTATCGACCAAACAATACAACCGATGCGCCCTATGCGGACTACATCGATAAACCCGTCGCTTGCAAACCACATAACCGGACTACTTAGAAATTCCAGCCGTCAACTCAATCGTTATGGGAATCATGTCTGAGGGTAGTCGTCACCAGTCTGCGCAAAGTTGCGAGCAACCGAAATCAATTTGGGTGCGTATGATTGATTACCCATATTTGGGAGAGCCCCTTGGATTCATCTTTGTCTACAACAGAGACGATGAGCTGATCCGCTTATTGGAGATCATGCTACACACTATGTTTCGATCAATACTATTGAGAATATTTTGTTGTTTCATAACCACACTCATCATGGGAACTACGTCCACCACCGCTATTGCGGACGGAAAGGCCTTTGTCTTTGACCGCACCGGTTACCGTGTTTTACCTGAGCGAGAGCAACGGGTGTGCATCGCCTATCAAGACGGCATTGAACATATGGTCTTATCGATCCAACTCGATTTTGAAGTCGCGCAAGGTGATGTTGCGACAGGACAATCGCTATGGCTATTCCCTGTCCAGGCTGAATCTGTTGACGATGTGCATATTGAGTTGTTTGATCAAGTCCCGGCGTTGCGCGGCATGGACGAGCAGGCTCAACTTCGCCGAACCATCGACGAAATCACTCTGTCAACCTCGGCGACATTAATGTTCCCGGGCTGCTTGTTCCCTTCACTGGGAAGGGCGCGAGGGGGTGCTGACTTCACCCGAGGCGCAATTGCGGAGCAATGGGGTATGCACGCAGAAGTTGTGGATGCGGATGATACCGATTCACTGATCGCGTTTGTCGAATCCCAAGATGGCCCGAGCATGAAGGCGATTGATTGGGCGTCCATGCAACCGTATATGAATGATGAACATGTGTTTATTGCGGTGTGGATGATTGAGCAAAGTGAATTCGCAGAGCATTTTGCATCCAAGAGTAACGACGATGTTGAAGGTTCGACGCATTCTGGTTTGGAACGTTGGCCTAGCGTGTATGTTTCATTTCCAACGGAAAAGATGTTCTTTCCGCTTCAACCAACCGCGTCGTATGGCGAGGAGAAAGTTCCATTAACCGCTTACATTCTCAATGACTTTGTCGAAGTCGAGTGCGATGATGCAGACCTGCAAACCAAAGGGAGAGTGGCATTTTTTGGCACACCTTCAGGTCAAGTCAACATCCCTGCTTCAATGCGAAGCATACTCGGTTGGCCGTCAGCAGAAAGTACTGAAGCGCAAGACCATCGAATCCGTTACTCACGAGTCATGCTCAACACCAAAGCGGAGCAATACACTGCAGACTACTTTTTCAATCCGGTTGAAGCCTCGGGTTGGGTACTTGCAGAGAAGGTAAACCGTATTCTTGATTCATCGCTGGCGGTTAGAATTGGGATCATCATTGGCTGGGTGCTTTTGTGGTCGTACATTGCAGCGGGTGTGAGTGGATTGGTATTCTACAAGCGATGGAGAGGTTGCGCATCATTGGGTTTTGCGAACCTGTTAACGATTATTATGTTCGCATATGTTGCGTATAGACGACTGCCCACTGTTTTGGCAATTGGCCAAACTGGTCCCGCGACCGCCGACTCTCTGCCGAACGAACCTATCCCTCCCGTGCGGTCATTTCAGTTGGCCTCGTCCGAAAATTCATTGCAGCTCATCGATGAAGGCGGAGCATCACGCCCTTCATCCAGATACAACATCCGACTTGCAGGGTTTGTCTTGCTATTCGTCGTGCAACTGTTAATCTACCCGTTGGTGATGCGCGCCCTTTTGCTTTGGCCGTTTCAGTAGATGATGTGATCGCAGGCGGTGTGGGATCAGTTATTGGAATCGACCGGAGATCGCAGCCAATTTGATTCGATGACATCGCGGTTGTATGAGTCCGCCATCCGAAAATTGCTTCGAGCTTCACTGCCGGGAAACCACTTCCACAGAAACGCACCGGTGACGGTAGGTTCCTCCGCAATGACTTGCATCGCAATGTTTAGACAACGAGCTTGAATATCCTCAGCGTTTTCCCCACCGGATCGTGAGCTCCATGGTTCGTACGGCGCCTTTGAAGAGCGGTTGTACCCAAGCTCCGTAAAGACCACCCGCTTGCCAGTCTGATCAGCGATTTTGACCAAGTCTTGGACAATCGGAATCCAACTTGCGCGCAATACATCATCAGTTGGGTTTGCACCGGGCTCCCATGTCTCCAAAGGAAGCAATGGAAAATAAGCCTGTATGCCGATCACATCAACCGCATCCCAGAATGCAATATTGCGATAGCTATCCCAGTTTGCTGCATAGGTAATGGGTCCAGTATACTTTGAGCGAATACTTGAAATGATTTCGCGCCATGCAGATTCGTGATTGATCGTCTTGTCGAGCTCTGTCCCAACGACAAACGCATCTGCCCCTTCACTCATCGTGGCGAGCGTGCTAATCCATTCATCATAACTGGCAAAGAACGTATCCCATTGCTCTTGCGTTTCAAATTCGATTGCACCGCGCCAGCTGAAGGGTGAACCCCAGTAGGCGATGTGCGGCTTGATCATGATCTTCATGCCCAACGCGTGGGCTTCTTTGATCGGGCGAGCAATCCAATCAGGAGTCGGCGCACCCGCCTGGAGTTGACGTGATAGTATTGCGCCGTCCGCTCGAATGGTTCCATACGGATGGATTGCGATCCAGTTGATCCCCAACGCTTTGAGGTCGCGCATCGAATCGACCATTTCATCCGTCCCCCACTCCCATCCCCAAGAGTGGCATGAGATTGTCATACCTCGTACTTCTGCGTGCGGGTCGTCAACAACTACTATCTGATCTTCGCTGGCATCAGGCAGTTCTGCAATCGCATCCTTATCGCCACTATCGTTTGTTGCAGGAGGGATTCGGGCATGGTCAGCAATGGAAGTGGCGACGGCGCTGAACATTGTCATCGACATCACCCCAATGGTCATGACGATTGCAACTCGCTTGGTCATTGTTCGCCCGCCAACAAATTGGGGTGATAAAATGGATGGTCGAGACATGAATGGAGACTCCGAAGGGTGACTGATTGCATTCTCCGAAACAAGTTGGTCGGTTGCTTATCGTAACTGTAATTGATTCATGTCGCTATTGACGTAAGTATCGGTTTCGACATCTCCGGATGATCTGCAATCGCAAATCGGAGGGGCCAATCACGGGCTTCTTCTGCATAATCGATGCCGATGCGAGGCCCGACTGCGATACGGTGATCATCCATAACAGGTTCGCCTTGGGTAATCAGGATGGGGCTATTCGCCACATCTGTGCCGTCGAGATTGATAGCGTCATGCGAACGATTGATGGCCATCGCTTGACACAGGCGGCCGGGCCCACCCGCCAATTCGCCGGTCTTCAAGGCTTGAGCATTTCCGTCCGAACGTATCTTTGTCTTGCGATTTCTTAATCTGTATGCAGTCATACTGTCACGCCCTTGGACGGGTGCACCAGCTCGGATGAGGACCGCTTCACCGTTGTTGGAATCTCCGGTGACGAGGTTGAAACAGTGATACAGCCCGTAGATGAGATACACATAGGTGTACCCGCCGGGCAGGTAGAGCGATTCGGTTCGTTTGGTGCGACGGTTGCCGAACGCGTGGCTCGCTTTGTCCGTTGCCCCAAGATAAGCCTCGGTTTCGATGATCTGCAGAATCAGCCGTTTTCCATCATCGAGATTCCGCACCAGATACCGCCCCAACAGATCACGAGCCACGATTTCCGCAGATTGCTGCCAACGGGACGCATCTACGGATTGCAGTGTCTGCTTTGCCACTCGGGTTATCGGAGCTAGAGACTCAGGCACAAAGTTCTCCAAATTACGCATGCAGCACTGTGGCTACCAAATGGGCGTCATTTGCAAGAGGAGCGTTTGTCGAGGGTTTTCGGGAATGTATCGTATACCTCTAGGGTTGGTTTCATACGGCAGGGGTGTTCCTTGTGCGTAAGTGATCAGTGTGGGGGGAGTGTTCTTTCGCAGGAATCCCCACCAAAAATAGTCGGCCAGAGGATACAACACATTATGAAGAATCGATTGAACACGAAAGTAGCGCTTTCGTTTAGCATGTTGGCATCTGTCGCAGCAGCGAACAGTGTGCTTGCTCAAAGCGATGGGTCATGCCACGATCAGGCGTCAAGCAAGGTCAAGCAGGCCGCGGCCACCTGCGCTGCTGAGAAGCAAGTGCAAGCCACAAAGGAATCGTCCTGCTGTGCGTCCAGCACACTCAAGGAAGACCTCGCTCAGTTCAGCCTGTCAGATTATCAGGTGATTGAACGACGCGCCAATACCTATACCTATAGCACCCAATCACGCACCACCTTGGATGCAGACAGTGATGGCAATGTCATGGTTGTCTGGGGAAGTCGACGTCAAGAACAAGGGACGTACGGCATCTTTGCCCAACGATTTGATCCGCTCGGCCGACCGCTCGGCACTGAGTTGCGCATCAACGAATGGGCTCCCAACAACCAGATGGACCCCGCCATCGCGTACGGCGATGATGATAATGCGTGGGTCGTGTGGATGTCTCATACCCAAGATGGTGATGAAGGCTCTGTCTATGCCCGTCGTTTCGGCACATCCTGCTGTGGTACATTCGGCGCTTCGGGAAGTGAATTCCAAGTCAATGAATCCACACCCGGTCACCAACAAACTCCCGCCGTTGCAGTCAACAGTGATGGCTCTGCATTGGTGACCTGGACTAGTGTTGTCGATGGTCAACAAACCGTCATGGGGCGTATGTTTGCCGCCGATGGCAATGCCACATCAGACGAATTCAAGATGAGCAACTGCTGCGCATCTTCCTACAAAGATAATCTCGCCAACCCAGTTGCTCTACCCAACGGTCAATTCGCTGTGGCGTGGGCACGTACCAACGACAACGGCGATGCAGTCGGTATCTACACTCGCTTGTTTGATGCAACCGGTAAAGCGACGACGGATGAAGTCCGCGTAAGTGCAGATGATGCACGAAGTCATATCGAGCCTTCCATTGATGTCGATGCGGCTGGTCGATTTGTCGTCGCATGGATGAGCCAACGCGAAGATGCTGGACAATACGATGTCTTGGCCCAACGTTTTGATGCTACAGGCACGCCGGCGGGCGACACAATTGCCGTCGCCGATACGGATGTCTTTTGGCAGAGCGGTGCTTCGGTAGCGGTTGCCCCCGATGGTCGATTCGCTGTTTCTTACAATGAACACACCGCTCACTCCGGCGAGATCGAACGCAACCCGAAAGAACCAAGCGAAATAAAAGCAAAGGTGTTCGCCGCGGATGGCTCACCATTGATTGAAGAATCCATTCGCATGAATGCTTTCAACAATGGCGATCAAGCTGTAAGTGTCGGCATGAGCGCACGTCGCATGGCGTGGACAGATCAAGGGCAACTGATTATCGGTTGGAACGGCAAGACCGAAGAAGATGGCAGCAGTGCTGCCTTTACGATGCTCGCCCCCAAATCATTGGACGTCCCTGCCCCCGAAGCGGTCACACCGATCGCCGCGGCGCAAGACATGTCGCCTGACGCTGTGTTTGACACCCGTGCACTGATTCCGCCCGTCTTTGATGCAGGCATGGTTGATGATTCGGCCATCATCGGTACGGATGGCCCTGGCTTTATAGGCTTCCAACACACTGGTTGGACACCACCAGATCCGGACATCGCAGCGGGCCCCAACCATGTTGTCATCGTTGTTAACGGCGGCATCCGATTCTATCAGAAGAATGGCACGCTCGATCACAGTGAGTCCATCAACAACTTCTGGGCTCCCGTTGGTGCGCAGACGTTCGTGTTTGATCCCGTTGCAGTGTACGATCACTACAACGATCGATTTGTGGTTGGTGCGACCGAACATGTGGGAAGTCAAGACTACCTCGTTATCGCGATGTCCGATGACAACAACCCGAATGGTACATGGCACAAGTATCGCTTCAATGTCGATAGCCTCGGCGATTTTATTGATTATCCGAACATGGGTGTCGACGAAAAAGCAGTGTACATTTGCTGTGATTACTTTGGCAGCCCCGGCGGCAGTCGCATTCACATCTTTGATAAATCAAAAATGTTGAACGGCAGCTCCATGTCCGTCACCAGCGTCAAAACGTCGAACAGCTTGCGATCACTGGGTGCCACCAATGATTACACCGCTGACGACACCGGCTACTTCGTAACCGCTTGGAGTGGTTCAAGTACACGAGTCGATATCGATGCGATCCGAGATCCGTTAGGATCACGAACGTATAGCAGCACAAGTGTTGCCGTACCCTTCTTTAGCTCACCCCCAAGCGTTCCGCAAAAGGGCACGAGTTCGAAATTGGCGAGCATCGACATTCGTACGAAGAACGGTGTCGTTCGCAATGGACATCTGTGGACGTGTCACTCCATCGGAAGCGGTGGCGTCACTCGTGTTCGCTGGTATGACTTTGATCTTCGCGGTTGGCCCTCCAGTGGCAACAGTCCACTGCTCAATGAGTCAGGTACGCTTGACTTTGGAAGCGGCCAGTACTGCTGGATGTCAGATATCGCTGTCGACAATGCTGGCAATGCAGTCATCGTCATGAGCCGTTCATCGTCCAATGATTATGCATACACCGCCTATGCCGTCAAACCTGCAGGCAGCAGCTCGTTTGATCCGCCAGTTACACTCAAGACGGGCGAAGGATCTGATACCTCTGGACGTTGGGGTGATTACGCGGGCATCGATCAAGACCCGTCCAACCCCGGCACATTCTGGACCCACAATGAGTACGCTGGCCCCGGTTCATCAAATTGGCGCACTTGGGTTGGTGAAATTGAAATCACACCGGCCGGCATGACGCTTGTTTCCGAACCCATCGTCGTTGGCGTGACAGTCGAAATGGATGTCACCGGCGCTACTCCCGGGGGCAAAGTCTACTTCACCTACTCCCTTAAGGGTCTAGGCAGTACGTATATCCCATCGTTGGATGTTTCGTTGAAAATCAAGAGTCCGAAGTTGATCAAATCAGCGAACGCAGATGGTTCTGGCGCTGCGTTCATCTCGATCAATATTCCAAACAGCGCACCGGTTGGTAAAGACATTTGGCTCCAAGCAGCTGAATTCCAAAATGCCACCAATGTTGTTGAAGATGTGATCAGCAACTAATCACTCTATAGATTCGCACGAGTTGCTACTTGATAAGAAGCCCCCGAAGATGGATGCAATCCAAACATCTTCGGGGGCTTTTATGTTGCTGATCAACTGTGACGAACCGCGACTTAGAAGCACATGGCCGACAGGCAGGTGCCATTTGCGTTATCCATCGTTTGCTGCATCGGTTTTTTCAATCTCTTCGACCCCAGCAATATGATCACGGGCTTGCTGAACGAGAGCCTGAGCATACGGATCGGTGGCGGTTGCTTCAGTTGCATCCAATAATTTGGACGCTACTTCTGGGCCTAATGTGCGTTTGATCGCGGGCACCAAACGCGTCGCATCAACAAATGTAAATGGCGTACGAATGCAAGTCAACAAAACGGATGCTAACGCTGGATCGCTAAGCGTGTTCAACTCCGGATTCGCTTTCCCCCACACCATATCTAATTCTCGTCGTGTTCGATTGGCGATTGGGATAACCGCGATTGATTTTGCGATTTCTTCAAACGTGCCTTCGTGAAAGACAAGAGGCAATGCCATGTGAATGGCTCTCCCCAACTGAGCAACCTCTTGCGGATCAGTTGCACTTGGGTTGGTCAGGACTGCTTCAATCTGAGGCATAAGTGATTTGCGGAAGAAACGCATAGCAAATTCATCACGAGCAATGAGTTGGCAGGTATAGAAGAACGATTCCCAATCATTCGTCTCGCTTGCCTGAACGACGAGATCGCCAACCAGAACAGTTAAGTCACGAGTGCCAGTTGGCCAATCGTGCTCAAAGCGGGAAGCAACGACCTTTTCAAGGCCAAACGTTTTGAATCTGGCCAATGGATCACCGATTGTCAATATTTTCCAAGGCAAAGCGTTTTCTCGTCGGAGCGCGCCGATCGTGGTACACCCCAATCGCATACGTTGAGCAACAATATAAGGAGGATAGAAACCCTGCAAATAGGGCTCATTAACCGCACCGACATAGGTGAAGGCGCCATTCTCGAGCCACCTCCCTGCAATCGTGCCAATATTGGTTGGCTCACGCGCTGACCAACTGTGGATCATGTAAACCTGAACAGGGACATTTGCAATTGGGACATCCTGCGTGTAAGCGCGGGTGCCATTCATAAATGTAGACCAATGTGGCTGTCCACTGGTGGTTTGGAAGAGAACATCGCCTTCAAAACCGGATTTGTTCATTTCATGCCACGTATCAAGGTTCGCCAACTGATCCCGGAAGAGCATGGGCTTCATATTGATTTTTTGAAGTTCCGCTGGGATTTGATTGAGGTGATAGTCCCCAAAGACCTCATCTGCATCGGGGTAACAGTCGAACATCATTGCATTACTAGGAGGCAAGAAGACTGAGGACATCGCCGCGTACACGGTGCGCGGCGTTGGGCCAAACATCCAGCCTGCAATGCCCCAGCGAGTTTGACTCTCCTTGTTTCGCGCGAGTCCATCCGTGACCGCCAATGTGATCCGTCCATCGTCGGCTGAACGGTATCGTGAAGCCATGTCTCGCGCGATCGTGATCGCATCAATATCATCGCCGGTCTTGTCGTAGGTGTATCCCGTTTCCTTCACTAAGAATTCGATCTTTGTGTTCAATCGCGCAAAGGAACTTGGGCTGAGCAAATCGTTGGAGTCACCAAAATCATCGGGGAGAAACGCTAACGCCTGGCCGTAGGCTGCAGCATAAACAACCGCAGACAACCACGCAGAATCTTCATCCGCAGTGATAACCACGCCAGGTGGAACCCAGCCTGCTTTCTTGAATGTATCAGACGGTGCAATGTACTCACCCATGGAACGCGCGTTTTCAAACGTGCGCGCTTCTGCTGGATTGCGCCACACCCACGCTACGGTTGATTGCATCAGATCTCGGCGGGTCGAGCCGGAAGGCAGACTATCCGCGCCGACGCTGGGAAGGCGCATCACTTTTTGCGGGCGAAATCTGCGGATGAACATCGGGGCATAAACATCATCTTCAATCAGAATCGGAAATCGCCCATCGCGAAAGCCCCAGAGTCGAATGGTGGCAAGGAACGTCGCTTCATCCGGTACAAGCACCACCATGTCCACTGTCTTCATATACGTGGATGGGGTAGAAGCATGATTACCTAACCGAACATACCAATGGTCAACTCCACTCGACGATTCAACCCCTGGTTGCCCTTGAGAGTGTGCCGCTCCACCGGGCGCGAACGGATCATCGGGAATGACAAACCCCTTCGGGTCAATCTCCTCATTCGGCTGCGCTTGGATCGAAGCAAAGGGAGTGACCATTACTGCCAACCCCGCCAGCAGGCACGCAGTTGCACCGGCAAATCTTGTGGTCGATGGTTGAATTCTCGTTCGTAGCATTGTCATCTTCTTTGTTTCCTGAAATCGGATTGCCGATCCTCGACCCTTTGAAATCCTGATCTATCACAACTCTATTGTTGGCGTGCTTTTTGCTGGATGCGCAATGCGCTTCAGGTCCGGCTCAAATATCGTCGTAATTCCCGTTCGGCAAGATGGGAAAGCAACTTCGATGCGTTTTTCTTCGCTTCATCTACGTTCTTCACATTGGGTAAGTCCGCTATTGTCGCGATTTGCATGAAACACGCTTCATCAGGCTGAATTCCCAATCCTGTAAACTCTCCATCCGCCTCCGCGATCGAGCCAACCAAGACCAACGTGTCTTTGCCCATTGCTTGTGCTCGTTGGGTAATGCCATGGACGACTTTCCCATATCGGGATTGAGTATCGATGCAACCTTCACCTGTGCAGATCAGATCTGTGTGCTTTGCTCGCTCCTCGAATGGCAATAGATCTAGGATGAAGCCAATCCCAGAGATCAATGAGCCGCCGAGACACGCACTGAGGCAATAACCCACGCCGCCCGCTGCCCCCATTCCTCGCTCTTGCGTGTTCACTGAAGATTCCGTGGCTGAGGCGACGAGATTCGCCCAATGGGTGAGTCCATCTTCGAGCAACCTAACCTCATCATCATTCGCGCCTTTTTGAGGTGCGTAGGTATGAGCGGAACCCGTTGGCCCGAGAAGCGGATTAGTCACGTCACACAATCCGATGATCGAGCAGCCTTGAAGGGCAGAAATTGCTGGAGACAGACCCACTTGCTCAATCGAGCGTAACTGACCGCCCGACAATAGCTTACCCTTCAAAACAGGAGTGATGTTCGCGCCGAGAGCCTGAATTAATCCCGCCCCGCCATCGCAGGTACACGACCCACCCAACCCGACCAGAATAGTACTGCAACCCGCTTGGATTGCATGCTGAATGAGCTCCCCGACCCCAAAGGTTGTCGTGTGGATAGGGTTTGCGTCTCGATTCGGATCGGCCACCAAGTGTAACCCTGCAGCCGACGCCAATTCGATCATTGCAATCGGAAATTCATACTCTGCAAGGAGTTCGGCCACTTTCTGGCTTGTATTCTGAGGCCTGTGCAGTTGCGCCCATCGAGCCGCCACCGGCTGACCTGATCCATGCGGGCCGACGACTTCAGATTCGGTCCATTTGACAGAGCCGGGGCCGGCCCGGGATTCCCAGATCGCCGCCAACGCATCCGCTGTCCCTTCTCCGCCATCTGCCATGGTGTGACAATCGACCTGAATACTTGAGTCAACCCGATGAAATCCAGTTGTCATGGCAGCGGCAGCCTCGGCAGAGGTGAGCGTCCCTTTGAATTTGTCCGGCAAACACAGAATCTGCATAAATCCAGATGCCTCCAATCGCCCATGGTATTCCTCATGCAAGCCTCCGCAATGGACCAATCACACTTCATCTCATTGATTTGAAGCGAACAGATACTCCCAGAAATCGTATGATTCCTCGGATGTACTATGACCTTCCAACGCAATGTTTATATCACGAACGAATCTTACCCAGAACTTCGGAATCTCCCCCGAGGCTGGTCCCGTAGCAAAGCGTGGTGGCGGGCTTTTGCCTCTGGCGCCAAATCTCGCGAATTCTGGGGGTTTTTTGCTCGATCGGTGCTCTTGGTGGTTGGCGTGTTGGTGGTTGCTCAGTTCGTAGTGCTGCCTGCCGTCAATCGGGCGGGCGGCAACGAGTCATTCGAAATTATCCTCGGGTTTGCGACGGTCGCAGTTGCGGTGGCTATCTGGGTCTGGCGGACCATCACCGTAGGCGGGGACATGATTCGGCCTCATCTCCGTCGAACGACCCCAATATGTGGCGAATCCTGCACGCATTGCGGTTATCACCTGTATTCCCAACTGATATTCGAACCTGCAGCGGACTCG
>PJEL010003691.1_pt1 | contig 12933 bp, 7 predicted proteins | sample 1853271 | NCBI WGS metagenome assembly PJEL01 (sample SAMN08108733, study PRJNA415343) | Invertebrate metagenome, whole genome shotgun sequencing project. | host: Globobulimina | place: Sweden: Gullmar Fjord | collected 2015-08 | reverse complement strand
AGATTTTTTGATTGGAATATTTTGAGTATAAAACCATTTTGTTGACTATAAATGCTACTAAAATTTATTCATCAAGTGATTTTTTAAAAAAATAAGGGGGCTTCTATTCAGTTACATATATATTATGTTTTGATTCTTGGTTTAATGCTTTTTTTATTACATTTGAATTTTTGGCTGATTTTTGATTGTCTTTATTAGGAGATTTATTATTTTCAGATTTTTTTTAAATTAATAGGCTTTATTTGCTTTTTTTTCTTTGTTTTTTTACTTTTTGCTTTTTTAATATTTGTTTTGCCACCTAATTTCTCTAAGGTTTTTATTTTAGTAGCTGTTTTATTTTTTAAAGTATTATTATCTTCTAAATTAGCATTAGATTTACAGCTGATTGTATATAATAGAAAAGATATAATATATAAAAATATTCTGTTTTTTTTCATGACACTATATTATTAAATTATTACTAATAAATATTCACATATTAATAATATAGCAATAAAATATATAATTGAATAGTATTTAGGAAAAATAATACAGCATTGTTAAATTCTATTTTTTAAGGGTTAATTCAAATTTTATATGGATGATATACTAATCGTAGATGAAATGTATCTAAAACTATTTGATTTTAAAGAGTAATGACCGATTATCAGATATTCTTCAATTGGAAGCAGTATATATAAGCCTTCTGCAATTTTTCTTCAAAGACCTTTTAAAATATTAAGCTTCTTATATTACAATCATACTAATATTATTAATATATTGTAATAATACTACAGCTATTTACTTATTTTCTCAATAATAATATTTTTATTCGTATAAATACAAATATCTCCAGCAATATTAAGACTTTCTTTTACTATTTCTTCAGCAGAAAGATTAGGAGAATGTTTTTTTAATGCCAAAGCTGCTGACTGAGCATACATACTTCCAGATCCAATGCTTCCTATATCATTATCTGGCTCTATTACATCCCCATTACCAGAGATAATTAAAATTTCATCACTACTTATAGATATAATCATAGCCTCTAATTTTCTAAGATATTTATCTGTACGCCAGTCTTTTGCTAATTCTACAGCAGCTCTTTTCATATTTCCAGAATAACTTCCAAGCTTTTCTTCAAATCGATCTAATAATGTAAAAGCATCTGCGGTTGAGCCTGCAAATCCTGTAATAATTTTTCCATCTTGTAATTTTCGGATTTTTTTTACATTACTTTTTGCAATAGTATGTCCTAAAGTTGCTTGTCCATCTGCTCCAATAGCTATTTCATTTTTATGTTTTACAGCAATTACTGTTGTTGAATGCATTTTATTATTTTCTTGATTATTCATGTTTTTTTAAATATTTAAATTTAATAATTTTTATAAAGTAGAATTATCAATTTCTTATAATTAACTTGAGTTATACTGCTTCCAATTGAAGAATATCTGATAATCGGTCATTACTCTTTAAAATCAAATGGTTTCAGATACATTTCATCTACGATTAGTATAATTAACTCAAGTTGCATAGTATTAAAATAGCTGTAAAAGCCCATGTCATACTGAACGAAGTGAAGGATCTATTTCATTAAATATTTGTTTTTAATCTAAAAATAGATATTTCGCTTTGCTCAATATGATAAAAGGAAAATATAGCGCAACTTAAGTTAATTAATTTTTAACAATTTAAACTATACTACTTCCAATTGAAGAATATCTGATAATCGGTCATTACTCTTTAAAATCAAATGATTTTAGATACATTTCATCTACGATTAGTATATACTTCTATACACTTGAAGATATAAGAAAAATTTATCTTTATCTATACTACTCGTATATGAAGATACGGAAAAAGGTCGTTGATACTCAATGAGTTACGATCAATTATCAGTACATCTTCAAATGGAATGAGTATATAACATATAATTCATAAATTTTGCAATTTCTTTATCAAATAAAATTTATAATAACATTGAAATAGGCTCTTCTAAAATATCTTTAAGAATAGCTAAAAAACTAGCTCCAACTGCTCCATCAATTGCTCTATGATCACATGATAAAGTAACTTTCATTATATTTCCAACAACTAATTCATCATTTTCATTAACAATAGGCTTCTTTTTTATCCCTCCTATTGCTAAAATGCATGCTGATGGAGGATTTATTATTGATGTAAATGAATCTATCCCAAACATACCTAAATTTGAAATACAAAAAGTACTTCCTTGCATTTCTTCTATTGATAATTTTTTTTCTTTAGATTTTATTATAAATTCTTTTACCTCATTAGATATTTGTGATAATGTTTTTGTATCAATAAAACGTAAAACAGGAACAACAAGTCCTTCTTCTATTGCTACAGCTATTCCTATATGTATATGATTATTTCTACGTATTTTATCTCCTAACCATGAAATATTAGCATCAGGAAATCTTCTTAAAGCTATACTTACTGCTTTTAATATGATATCATTAAATGAAATATTATTACTAAAATCTCCATTTATTATTTCTCTCATCTGAACTACTTTACTCATATTTATTTCTGAAGTAAGATAAAAATGAGGAGCATTAGCTAAACTTTCTGTTAATTTTTTTCCAATTGTAGCTCTCATTGATGAAACTGATATATCTTCAAAGCTTTCTTCAAATGCAGGTTGATTATATGAAATATTTTTTGACATTTTAGATTCAGATTTATTTGCTTGGGAAGCTGCTTCCACATCTTTTCTAATTATTCTTCCTCTATCTCCTGTTCCTTGTATTTTTGAAATATCATACCCCATTTGCTCTGCTACTTTTTTAGCTAAAGGAGATGCTTTAATTCTTTGAAAATCTATATTATTTTGTTCATTGCCTTGTATATTTTTATTTATTTCAGCATTCTCTGCAGCTTGTTTTTGAGTATTATTATATTCATCTTCTTTTTTAATATTCTGCGATAGATCAATAGTTTGTAATTGTTCTTCACTTGTTTTACTTTTATCAGAAGCACTAGCTATTAAGCTTTTAAAATCTTCTCCTTTTTTTCCGATAACTGCTAATATCCCTCCTATAGGAACTTTTTCTTTTTCTTTAGCTCCAATATATAACAATATCCCATCTTCATAAGATTCTAATTCCATAGTAGCTTTATCTGTTTCTATTTCAGCTAATATATCTCCTGATTTTACTTGATCTCCAACTTTTTTTAACCATGATACAATAACTCCTTCTGTCATTGTATCACTCATTTTAGGCATTTTAATTACTTCCGCCATATTTTATTTTTTAGAATTTAAATTAAAAATTGTATTCCATCAACTAAAAGATCAATATTTATACTACTTCTGCTTTAAGATAAGAGTAAAACTGATCATAATCCATTGAATTAGTAATAATTTTTTGCATATCATATACAAGCAGTTAATGTTATGAAGTTAAGGTTTTTATCTATATTTTTTTAGATCTTTCGCAGAGCTCAAGATGACAAAAATAGAGAAAATAGAATAAAAAATCTTTGTCATCCTAAATATAATAAAGGATCTAATTCCTTAATTTCATAATATTATATGAGCAGTATATACTGCTTCCAATTGAAGAATATCTGATAATCGGTTATTATTCCTTGAAATCAAATGGTTTCAGATACATTTCATCTACGATTAGTATATATATTTTTAAATATAATAAATTTACTTTTGAAACAAGTTTACAAAAAAATAGGCAAATTACATATTCAAAATAAAAATAGAAAAAATAAATTTTAAATTTAAATTATACTAAAAGTATATGAGTATACTGCTTCCAATTGAAACCATCATGGATGGACTTAATTAAATCAGTTCCATTCACCAATAATGATGAAAAACTGACTATATCAGTATCCACTTTTTAGGAAGAAAAATATCTGATAATCGGTCATTACTCTTTGAAATCAAATGATTTCAGATACATTTCATCTACGATTAGTATAGTATATAATATTTTTTTATAATCTTTCAAACAATTCTGATTTGAAACTATAAGCAAATTCAAATTTGTTAATACCCTTTTCTTCAGCAAAGTCTTTTTTTAACATAACACCAAATCCCATTGTAAATTTCATTCTCATTGGAAGTCTAAGTGCTTTAATATCAGGGAATAATAACCAAATGCCTATACTATCAAAATACGGTTTATGTATACCTTTTGGATCTTCATTAACAAAATCAATATAATGACTTGTGACTAGTTTCAAATTTATTGAAGAAATATAAAATAAAGGACCTAATGCCATTTCGGGATAACATAAAGGAAATTCATACATTAAATGAAAATTTATTAATTTTTTAGAAAGCCTAGTAAAATATAAATAAGTAGGTTCTTCAGAAGCTCCCCCATCATGAATTTCAGCTAATTTTTGAAAAGCATAATCAAAATTAATACCATGTTCTTCATTACTTAATTTTCTAATTCTGCCAACTGTTAATATTTGAAATGAATGATGTTTTAATAAGCCAGGGAAATATAGATGTAATAAACTAAATATTTCATGATTTCTATTTTTCCCATATCCATCAAAATATTGCCTAAGACTTAAAGCAAATTTTTGTCCCCATCTTGAAGCAACATCTTTATTTGCTTTTTCTTTAAATAAAGCACATTTAAATTTAAAAGGAGTATATGAATAAATTTTACCATGCATTGATTTATAGTTATATTTTATTTCAGTATCCCAGCCTAATGAAATGCTTTGTATAAATCCATTATTATGTCTTATCATAAAAGGAACTACTAATTTAGGAGTTAGCATAAATTCTCCTTGTATTTTTTTTTGTTCAAGATTAGTCTTAAGCTTATCTTTTTTATCCTCAATTTTGAAATTTAAACCAAAATGAGGTATAATCCCCTCATACATATAATTAATTGCAATTGTTTTTTTATTTTCTTTATAAAATTTAGAAAATGATCCTTCTAATACTGAGTCCTCATTAATATTTTTTGACTTAAATTTAAAAGTAAATTGAGGATCTTTAAAACCACTTGATTCTAAATCTATAGGCCAAATTGGAATACTATTTAAATCAATTAAATTTCTAAACTTGCTTAGTTTTCTTTTTTTATAATACTTTATAGGAATATTATCAAGTGGCATTTCTTCATTTTTATATAAATTTAGTTCTTCTGAATTTATGGATTCTTTAAATTGTTTCAATTCCTCTTTATTATTTTTATTAAAATAATAAACTCTTCTATCTTTAACTTCTTCAATAGGTATCCAAAAACCAGGATCTAATTTCATTTTAGCTATAGTCATTCCTATTCTTTGAAAATCATTAAAAATTATAAATTTATTATCTCTAGAAATTGAAGGATTAAATGATCCATATTTTTTTGATGTAATTTGATATATATTTTTGTTATTTATATTTATAGCATAAATATTGTTTATACCATTATAAGGCGAATTAAAAAAAATGTGATCTTTAAAAACTTTTGGTCTTTCAATTAATTCTTTAGTATAAGGAATAATAAATTCTTCTTTTCCTGTTTCAATTTCTAATTTTATTAATGCATTTTTTTGTTTTTTAGCTTTGATATAATATATATATCTTTCATCTTCAGACCAAGTTGGGGTTATTAAAAAGCTATTATTAGGATTATCAAATTTCTTAATTAATTTACCAGTACTTGTATTTAAAATTTCCAAGCTATGTTTTCCTTTAAAACTAGTTCTTATTGTAGCTATTTTATTAGAAGTTGGAGATAAACAAGGAGCTTTATAAACACTTTTTTTAGTAATTTGAGTAATTTTCTTTGTTTTTAAATCAAAAACTTTAATTACAGAACATAATGAATCTGTTTTCCATATAGGATAAAATTGAGCTGAGGACCATGTGATTTTATTTTTTGAAAAAGAAAAAATATTTCCATGATTTATATAAGGAACATTAAGAAGCTCTTTTTCTTTACCATTTTTAAAATAAATAAAAGTATTTAAACAACTATTACTTTTTTTCAAAGCAATAATTCCCCCATCTTCTGTAACTTGAGGATATATATAATCTGTAAATTCTTTTTTATTTTGTTTTATTATTTGAGATTCAGTTACTCTAAGATTTTTTATCTGTTCATTCCATAATATTTTTAATTCAGATATCATATCATTATAAATATCACTCATGAACTTTTTGGTTTCGCTATATACAACTAGATCAAATGGAAATATAAAATGAGGAAATTCAGTTACCCTTTGCAAAATTCGATATATTACATCATCACCATATTTTCTTCTTATATGACATATTAGATGATATCCCATATCATATTCATTTTCAAAAACCTTGTTAAATGTAGCATTTAAAGCTCTATCATATGAAAAACTTCTATTTTCTAAAATATTAGATCTAATAAGCATTGAAAATGAAGGTGATCTACCTCTACCTCCATGCGTTAAAATGGTTTCCATATAAACAGCATCACCTTCTGAAAACCAATTAGGAGTTTCGAAAGTAGGAAATCGAGTTCCTATAAAAGTATTTACGATTTTATTTGCTCCTTTATTATAATAAAATTTATTTTGAATAACATGCCTGGATTCATGAAGACAAACTAAATCTATCCAATCAATATTACCATTTATATCTCTAAGCTGAGGATAGTGATAATAAATACACATTCTTCTTGGATATGTTTCTACAGCTGCATTTGTCATTGCATTTCTATTTTTTAACAATACATTAGTTTTAGAAATTTTCAAATATCCTAGATTACTACCAATATAAGGGAAAAAATGATCTAAATTATTGACAACTCTTATTGCTTCATCATAAATACCTCCTTCAAAAATTACTCTAAAGTACTTTCCATCTACATAGTATAGATTTTTTTCATCACTATATTTTTTTCCTTTAGCAATTAAAGGACTCGATAAAAAAATAATTAAGATGATAGATCTTGAAATATATTGCTTCAATTTAAAACTGTTTCGATAATCTATTTTATATACAAATTGACTTATGTCCAATATAATATTATTTAAAAAAAAAGCTTTATTTTTTTGTTTTTTATTAGTTTCTTCCGAAAAAGCGGATACTGATGTAGTCAGTTTTTCATCATTATTGGTGAATGGAACTGATTTATTAAGTCCATCCATGATGGTTTCAATTAATTTCATTATTTAATCTATATTTCTAATTTTCATGATATTTCAAAAAACATACTACTTTAACCAAAAAAATCTAATTTATTTTAATAATCTATGAATAACAATGATCTTTTTCCGCATCTTCATATACGAATATACTGCTTCCAATTGAAGAATATCTGATAATCGGTCATTATTCTTTAAAATCAAATGGTTTCAGATACATTTCATCTACGATTAGTATAGTATATATTATTTAGGCATAAATCTATAAAATAAACCTACAATAATAGTAAACAATATATTAGGCATCCAAATAGTCAATAAAAGATTATCACTATGTGATTCAGCTCGACTACTTGCAAACATAAACATTCCTATATAAATAATTGCTAATATAAAACTTAAAACAGTTTGCCATATTGCTCCACCTCTTATTTTTCTTGAAGCAAAAAGCATTCCTACTAATATCAACAATAAAATTGAAAATGGATACATATATCTTGAGTATTTTTCTACCTTAAAAAGATATAAAGAATCAGATTTTTTTGCTTTAAGCTTTTTTATATACAAATCTAATTCACTCATATTCATCATTTCTTTCATTGTAATATCTCCACCAAAATCTGATGGTTCTAAATTAAGGGTTAAATCTGTTTTTGTACCATTTTTAAGAGTTTCTTTAAGGTGATCTATTTTTCTTAAATTCCAATTTGTAACTCTCCATACTCTTTTATCAGGTATCCAATTTATTTGTTCAGCAAATAATTTCCCTTTTAATTCACCATCTATGGATTCTAAAGTGAAGTTATATCCCTCTCCTTTATATGCATTATAAGTTTGAACATAAATATACTTGCCTTCATCTACTTTTAAATGAATATCCTTAATACTACTATAAGACTTTCTAAATAAATAATTAATTTCAAAAATAACTCTATAATTATTAGCACGCGGAATAATCCAACCACAAAAAGCAAAACTTAATGATGCAATAAAAATAGCAAATAAAATATAGGGGAATAATAATCTCCGAAAACGTATCCCAATACTATAAGCAGCTATTATTTCAGAATTACCTGATAAAACTAATGTTACTAAAACTGTAGACATAAAAGAAACAATAGGTGCTAAAAAATTACACATATATGGGGCATAAGATAAATAATAAGTTAATATTTCATTTGAAGTTGCATATTTATATTGATCCATCATATTTACAAAATGGATCATTTCTATCGAAGCTGTTGCTGCTATTAAAATGAAAAAAAAAACTAAAATCAATCGCTTTATAATATATTTATCTAATAGTTTCATGTGATTATAACAAAGTTATTATTAGAGAGCATTGCAAAATGAGTGTCGAGCATCAGCTTGGCACTCTAAAATATCCGCAAAGCTAGATTTTTGTTACGCAAAATTAGTTTTGCAATACTTTCTATTAGTGTAAATATATTTAAAATTATGTTAATTAGTTAAATAGAAAGGTTTTATTTTTTCATTTATCAGATAATTTAGGTAATCTTTTCTTCAAATTGATAAAATAAGCTAAAATCAATTTTTAACCTTATATACTGCTTCCAATTGAAGAATATCTAATAATCGGTCATTACTCTTTAAAATAAAATGATTTCAGATACATTTCAGATACATTTCATCTACGATTAGTATACATTAAAATTATAGCTGAAGCTTTATTAATAGCATCCTCAGGTCTAATATCAGAAATATTAGCATCATTAGCATTATACCACTTATTGTTATCTATACTTTTTACAAAAGCCCAATAATGTCCATAACTTAACCCCCCTGATTTATTTACAACACCATATAAGTCATAATAAAATGGCCCAAAATTTTCAGTTTTATTATACTTTACAAGTTCATCAAAATATTTACCTTCCTTATATCTATCAATTGTAATTATTAATACTTTTGGATAATTTATCACTTTTCTACTTTTTTTATATGCCAAGGATTTTTTAATTGAACATTTGCACTTTAAAGATCCTCTGTCCATTACATAACTTTTTTCATATACTTTAATTCCATGATTAATATTATCAATATTTTTAGAATTATTTTTAATAGAGATAGTGAATATTTTAGAAATAGAATCAGTCTTTAATTTGATTTCAATTGTCTTTCCCAATAACTCCTTATTTTCTTTATCATCTTCAATTTCCTTTGAAACATCCCCTAAAATGTGTTTAATAGAAATTTTATCAATATCTTTTTCTATATTAATTTTAGGATTCTTTTTTTTCAGATAATGTAAAATTTGATATTTTAAAGTTTTTACAGAAACATAATTTAGAACTTCAAATTTAACGATTTCATTTCCATTTTGTTCTTTTAAAGATATTTCCATTGAATTATCTTTTAGAGGTAATAACAATTTTTCATGAATACCTTCCCAAGTTTCTTTATGATTACAAATTATACATTCCAATGTAGTTTTTTCCATAAAATGTATATTCTCACGAACAGGCGATGATATTTTAATTGGGTCATATTCTTTCCAACTTTTTTTAATATCTTCTAGGGAGTTTTGGTTTACCCATTGATCTAATCCTTTATATCCTTTCGGTAAATCAGAATTTTCAATTTTTCTTTTTCTAATATTTTCATCAAGTAATTCTATTATTTTACATATTGCACTTAATGCATCTCCTTGAGCTTCTTTTTCAAATTTAACATCACTTTCTCTCAATCGTTGTACTATTTCATTGGGACTTATACTTGCTGATTTAGAATTTTCTTGTAAAGATGCATTAGTTAATTCCTTGAATGCATTATACATATCTGGGGCTCCATTATAATTATATACATATGGTGTTCTAAAATATTGAATTAATCCTGGTGTTTGTAATAAACACTGAACTACTGTATTAATAAAGCACGTATTGCCAAGATTTTGGAATCCTACAATACCACTATTGGTCTTAGGTTTTTGTATTTTAAATTTTGCTATTTCATTAAATAAAGAAATACAAAATTTTAGATCTATTCCTGAATCTGAAAATGAATCATAAATATCCTTTCCAGATTTTAAAGAGTCATCTTTAAAATCCTCTATTGTTATTTCTTTTCCACTTTTTAAAGAATTTATTATTATATCTTTATTTTTTTGATCTCCTATATCTAATAAGTTTAACCAATATATAAATTCTTCTCTGTTCCAATCTTTAAAAGGTTTTTTAGGTCTGGTTTTTAATTTGAGCAATATATCACTTAAAATATTAACTGTTTTATTATCTAAATTTGTAAATGAATCTTTAATCTCATCTTTCGAGCCAAGTGATAGAAAATCTTCTATTTTAATTTCTTGTTCATCAATATCTTTTAGAAATGTTTTTTTTGCTTTTCCATCAATATTGAATGCTTCAGCCAATTTTTTGAATTCTTCATTTGTCCCTTTATTAAAGGGTTTTTGTAAAGTTCTTTCAATTTCAGGGCTTTTAGTAATATTTTCATATGAGTTAATATATGGCTCATAGTTATTATTTTTATAAAGATTATTTATTTCGTATGTGATTTCAGTAATTTCAGGTTGCTCAAAATCATCATCATCATTAGAAGAAGATTTATTTTTATCATCATCATTTCCATTAGGTTTTGACTCATTTTCAATATCATCAGAACCATTGCTATTTTGCTTATTATCATTTAAAGAAGTATTTCTGGGTTTTTTACCAGGTTGTCTCCAACAATTAAATAATAGTAAAAATATTACTAGATAAAGTAAGCTCTTTTTTTCCATAATTATAAAATATTTTTGATATATTAAAAGTACTATAATCAAATGAAATTTAAAAATTTTAATATTTAATTATATTTTATCGGATATAATTTTAAGAATATCATTTTTCCATTTATTAAAATCATTTTGGATTATATGTTTCCTAGCTTCTTTTACCAACCAAAGATAAAATCTAAGATTATGAATACTAGCTATTTGAAAACCCAATATTTCATGAACATGAAAAAGATGACTTAAATAAGCTTTAGAATAATGAGTACTAACATATCCTCCCAAATCTTCATCAATAGGAGAAAAATCAAATTTCCATTTTTTATTTCTAATATTAATAACTCCCTTTGTAGTAAATAAAGTCCCATTTCTACCATTTCTAGTAGGCATAACACAATCAAACATATCTACTCCTAAAGCTATGCATTCTAAAAGATCCTTTGGTGTTCCTACTCCCATTAAATATCTAGGTTTTTCTTTTGGCAGAATATCACAAACGAATTCTGTGATTTCATATAAATGCCCTGTAGGATGACAAACTCCACCAATAGCATTACCTGGCATATTAGCCTTAGCAATAGTTTCAGCTGAGATCTTACGCAAATCTTTATAAATACTTCCTTGCACTATTGGAAATAAAACTTGATATTTTTTTTCTTCTGAATTAGTATTTTTAAATCTATCAATACATCTATCCAACCATCTATGTGTTAACCCCATTGATTCTTTAGCATAAGAATAACTACATTCTGGAGGAGTACATTCATCAAAAGCCATCATTATATCAGAACCAATTATTCTTTGCATATCAATTACTCTTTCAGGAGTAAATGTATGTTTAGAACCATCTAAATGACATACAAAATCAACTCCATTTTCTGTAATTTTTCTTTTCTGAGCTAATGAATAAACCTGATACCCTCCACTATCTGTCAATATTAATTTATCCCATCCAATAAATCGATGTAATCCACCAACTTTTTCTAAAATTTCTAATCCTGGCCTAAAATAAAGATGATATGTATTACCTAAAATTAAATTAGTTTCTATATCAAATAAAAGTTCTCTTTGGTGAATTGCTTTCACAGAACCTACGGTACCAACTGGCATGAATATTGGTGTTTCGACTTTTAATCCTTTTTCTGTAATTATTAAACCTGCTCTTGCTTTCGATAATTTATCTTCTTTTAATAATTTATATTTCATATAATTTTTTTCAAATTATTTAATATTGGATTGAGAGTATTGCAAAACTAATTTTGCGTAACAAAAATATAGCTTTGCGGATATTTTAGAGTACCGAGCTAACGCTCGACACTCATTTTGCAATGCTCTCGGATTATAAAAATACATTAATTAACTCAAGTTGCGCTATATTTTCCTTTTGTCATATTGAGCAAAGCGAAATATCTATTTTTAGACTAAAAACAAATATTTAATGAAATAGATCCTTCACTTTGTTCAGGATGATATGGGCTTTTACAGCTATTGAGAGTATTGCAAAACTAATTTTGCGTAACAAAAATCTAGCTTTGCGGATATTTTAGAGTGCCGAGCTGACGCTCAACACTCATTTTGCAATGCTCTCCTATTTTAATACTATGCAACTTGAGTTAATTATTTAAATCTAAAATATAAAACTAGATATATTAAAAGTATATGAAGAGATGCAGAAAAGATTATTGATATCCAAATAGTTAAAATTGATAGTTAAAAATCGATTTTGCTTATATTTTCAAAAGTGAGAGTAATAATATATCTTTTTTTTTTAATTAAATTTAAAGTTAATAATTTTATACTAAATAACTTGCGTTAGCAATATTTATTATATACTAATCGTAGATGAAATGTATCTTAAACCATTTGATATCAAAGAGTAATGATCGATTATCAGATATTCTTCAATTGGAAGCCTTTACATTAGTATCATATAAAAATTAGATAAAGATTAGCTATTTTTTGCTATATACTAGACGTATGTCAATTTGTATCTAAAACCGGTTTTTTTCATAGAGAAAAGACCGATTATCAGATCAATTCCAAATGGAAGCCTTTACATTAGTATCATATAAAAATTAGATGAG
>PJEL010003690.1_pt1 | contig 12934 bp, 8 predicted proteins | sample 1853271 | NCBI WGS metagenome assembly PJEL01 (sample SAMN08108733, study PRJNA415343) | Invertebrate metagenome, whole genome shotgun sequencing project. | host: Globobulimina | place: Sweden: Gullmar Fjord | collected 2015-08 | reverse complement strand
AAAATAGCTTGTTGAGAAACTTTACTTATCCCGAGCTGAGGTTACTTATAGCAATTCTATTACGTTTGTGATCTTGTTGTGCGCAGGAAAAATAATCCAGAGCAATACCGCCTTGAAGTACTTTAACCAGAGCATGTAGGCAATAACTTAATTGAATTGGTATTACCCCTAGCTGAGATTAAATAACTACTTATAGTTAAATTGACACTGTAAAATAATCTTACCCAAGAACTTTCATATATTTTCCGTTGTAATCTTACAAAAAACACAAGAATGACAGCGATGTCATTTGGTTTTATATCCGGTCTTTGTTGTTATTTTCGAACATTGTTTTACATCTTTCACTAATCTCCCCCGTTAAACCAAATAATAAGCATTATCACTGCAATTAATAAATGTTTCCTGCTACAATAACGACCAATTATACGTAAGTTTTCAATGGCTAATTCATTTTGCCATTGTCATTTATCAACAAAGTAAATTATTTAATTAGGAGCAACTTCATGGCTTTAGTTTCTATGCGTCAAATGCTAGATCACGCAGCTGAATTTGGTTACGGTATTCCAGCATTTAATGTTAATAACTTGGAACAAGTTCGCGCGATAATGATCGCTGCTGATGCCACGAATAGCCCAGTAATTTTACAAGGCTCTGCTGGAGCACGTAAATATGCTGGAGCGCCATTCTTACGCCACCTAATTTTAGCTGCAATCGAAGAATTCCCGCATATTCCTGTCGTTATGCATCAAGATCACGGCACTTCACCTAGTGTTTGTCAGCGTTCAATTCAATTAGGTTTTTCATCGGTGATGATGGACGGTTCTTTAATGGATGACGGTAAAACACCTTCTAGTTACGAATACAATGTTGACGTAACACGTAGAACAGTAGAAATGGCACACGCTTGTGGTGTTTCTGTTGAAGGGGAATTAGGTTGTTTGGGTTCACTTGAAACGGGTGAAGCTGGCGAAGAAGACGGTATCGGCGCAGTAGGTAAATTAACACTTGAGCAAATGCTAACAGATCCTGAAGAAGCAGCTGATTTTGTTAAGAAAACACAAGTTGATGCTTTAGCTATCGCATGTGGTACTTCTCATGGAGCCTACAAATTTACTCGCCCACCAACTGGCGATATCCTTGCGATTGACCGTATTAAAGCAATTCATGCGCGTATTCCAAATACTCATTTAGTTATGCATGGTTCATCTTCTGTTCCACAAGACTGGTTAGCGGTTATCAACGAGTTTGGTGGCGCAATTCCTGAAACTTACGGTGTACCTGTTGAACAAATTCAAGAAGGTATTAAGAACGGTGTGCGTAAAGTAAACATTGATACTGACTTACGTTTAGCATCAACGGGCGCAACTCGTCGATTCCTTGCGCAAAACCCAAGTGAATTTGATCCACGTAAATTTTTGGCTGAAACAACAAAAGCAATGACAGAAATTTGTATTGCGCGTTATGAAGCATTTGGCACATCAGGCAACGCGGCAAAAATAAAACCAATTTCGTTAGAAACAATTTTTGATATGTACGAAGCGGGTAAATTAGACGCTGTTGTAAAATAATTCGCCATAGATTAACAAATTGACCTAAAAAGGAGCTTAGCGCTCCTTTTTTACGTTTTTTAACAACAATCAACACAAGTTAACACTAGGTTAACCAATCTTTATTTTATATAATAGCCGCCGATAAATTACAGCGTTTAAATAATGCGCATTTATAGAGGCTTAATATGGAAATGATTACTGCTTGGTTAGCTGAAAACCAAACAATGTTATTCGATTTTGCAATAAAATTTGTTGTTGCGGTACTAATAATTTTTGTTGGTAAGTTTTTAGCAAAACTTATCAGTGCCGGTGCTGCAAAAGTACTTGCTCACCGTAAAGTAGACGGCGCTGTCATTAGCTTTTTAGCGAGCATTATTTACGGCATCGTATTTTTTGTCGCAATCATAGCTGCCATATCTCATTTAGGCTTCAATACCTCATCACTGGTGGCAATTGTCGGTGCTGCTGGTCTTGCCATTGGTTTAGCTTTACAAGGCTCACTTTCTAACTTTGCTTCAGGCGTATTACTTATTACTTTAAAGCCTTTTAAAACAGGTGATTTTATTGAAGTAGCAGGCATTGCTGGCATTATTGAAGAAATCCATATTTTCTCAACGAAGTTCAGAACAGGTGATAACAAAACAGTAATTGTACCTAATGGTTCAATTACTAGCGGCACAATTATTAACTACTCAACCAAACCAATACGTAGAATTGATTTAGTTATTGGCGTTAGTTACGACGCAGACTTAGCAAAAACTCGTGAGCTTTTACATGAAATTGCTGCTAGCCACGAAAATGTATTAAAAGATGAAGCAATCACTGTTGGCGTAAGCGAACTTGCTGATAGCTCTGTAAACCTAGTAGTTCGCCCTTGGGTTAAATCAGGTGATTACTGGCCAACCTATTTCGACTTACTTGAAAAAATTAAAGTTACTCTCGATGAAAATGGTATTGAAATACCGTACCCACAAATGTCTTTACACACGAATAAAGACTGTATGAATAAAGAGGAAAATCATGAAACGTAAATTAGCAATAGCCGGCTTACTGGCGCTTCCATTAGTAGCAAATGCTGCTGAACCAGTGAAAGCTGAGCCAGAAAAACCTTTATTTGTTGGCTCTGCCGAACTGGGTTTTTTATATAAAACCGGTAATACACGAAGCCTTGATGTTAAAACAGGTTTTGATTTACGTTATGAACAAGACCAATGGTTAAGCACTTTAGCGTTAGACCTTTTGGTTAAAAAAGCTGATGACGATAATGGTGAATTACAAACAACCGATCAGAAGTGGACACTAGAATCTAAAACAAACTATACCTTAAGCAATAGTGATAAAAACTATGTCTACGGTAATTTATGGTTTGAAGATAACGACTTTAATAGCTTTGTTCACCAAGGCTCACTTTCGACCGGTTGGGGTCGTCATTGGTACAAAACAGATAAATCTTCTTTATGGGCTGATATTGGTCCAGGTTTCAAACGCGATGTGATCAAAGCAACGGATACCACAGCAGAGCAGACAAACGACTCTTGGATTGTGCAAGCACAAGCTTTATACCTGCGTAAGATAAATGAACACGTAGAGTTTAAACAAATCTTAAGTGCAAAATATGCAGTAGAAAGCGGCGAAAACAGTATTTATAAAGCTGAATCATCAATTACAACTAAATTAATTTCAACACTTCAGCTTAAGTTTAGCTTCACCGTTGATTACAACACCGAAGTTGAAGAAGGTAAAAAGCATACGGATACACAAACTGCTGTTACTTTGGTTTATGGCTTTTAAGCTAAATAATCGCCAAAATACTGCCTAATGCTGATCAATAAATATAAAGGGGCAATGATTCACTCATTGCCCCTTTATATATATAAGCTGAACTTATTTATTAAGCTAAGATCAAGTTTCAAAGGTTAAACGCGGCTTAGCATCTTTTGAAGAATCAATTTGTGGTGTACAAAGCAATAACCTTGATGAACTGATTTTCTCTTGCTCAACCATATAATCTTTAAAGATTTCCGTTCTTTTCATTGATATCGCTTTCAGTTTTTCAATATCGGCTTTATCACTAAGTTCAGTACCCGCAGCTTTACCAATATCAGCGGCCGTTGCAATAGCACATAGCTTTAACTGAACATCATCTTTTTCTCTCATTAAGGCGGAAAATTGGTCAATAAATTCTTGCTGACTAGCTTGGAGCTCAACAGCTGCTGCAGGGTATGGTAAATCATTCACTCTTACCTCTAGAACAAACTCCCCCGCCGCCAAGGCTATATTAATAACACTTGCATAAGGTACAAACGTTGTCATCAAATAATCTTTTGCTGCCGACATCGTTGCTTGTTTAATCAGTAAGGTCATTAAGCCAGATACGCCAAATGATGGATTACTGGTATCTCCTGAAAGCGGCAAACTTAACTCAACATTACCATCACTGTCTTTTAGCATACCCAGCGCAATATTAAACGGCACAGAGGTTTGGTCTTTCATACTGCCAGCTTCGTGATCGTCTGCTGCTGTTAATTCTATACCACGAAGTAATATATCTGCCTCGCCATCCAATTCTGTTCCATCCAAGGCAATATCTAAACCTAAGTCAAGTTGGCCACTTTGAATTTCATAACCTAGTGCATCTTTAATATAGCCGGAAATTCCAGGCAAACTCACTTCTTTGAATGCGCCTTTTAATTTGTATTGTGGAACATTGGTAAAAGGTGTTGCGCTACCCGTAAAGTTAAGATGAGCGTACTTATCGCTTTTTCCTACTACATTAAATGGAATTTCTTGTGCTGGTTTTTGGTTATCTATAGGGCCAGCTTCAAGGGTAGATAGCGCTAAATGTCTTTGATAACTCGGTTTTACACTATTATCTGTAAAGTGAATATGTGCCTCATCAGCAAGATAAAAACGATTGAGTGAAATAGCAAAAGCATTGCCTTTATCAGTACTCACCTGTTCATTTTCTTTATCAATATTTACATCTATCGTATTGTCGGTTGTTACGACGCTTTCTGTTTCTGCGACCTTATTTTCTTTTGTAAAGGTCACAAGGTTCAATAACTCTTTTTCTTCACTTAATTGTGCATCTATCGCTATGCCTGAAAAGCTAATTTCATTCACAGCAATACCCTGCTGCGATAGCTTAATATTATTGATGTTAAGCAAGTCAAATTTAGCTAATGCTGGTATTTCATTATTAATATCATCAGAAAAGTAAGCATTATAGAGATTAATATCGGCAATATTAATGCCTAATGCTTTTTCTTCTTGTTCAAACTTTACGGATAAAGTATCTAATTTTTCAAAGGCTGCCAGCGTATTTTCTTCAGTTTCGAAAAAAGCAGAAAAATCATTTAATGCAAAGTTAAGGCTACCTTCAATTTGAGGGAGTTGCTCAGGAACAAATAAAAGCGCTAAGTTTTCAGAAATCACTATTTCTTTAGCGAGTATTAGGTTTATATCATCATAAATAACATGCACATTCTCTGACGTTATTTGCAAATCAGAGATGCTAATATTTGCCTTATCGCCGTCAATTTTTAATTTGTGCTTGGCTTGATAGCTCACATCTCCTTCAAACTTGGTAATATTTTCTGGCAAAAAATGTTTAAAGCGCGCTAACTTAACTTTTTCTATCGACAAGTCGATATCAATGTTCCCTTGGCCATTATTCAGATTCGCGTGTAAATCAAAATTTAATGGGGCGCCATTAATTTCACTTGCTACTGCCAAATTTAAACTTTGCTGAGTTACTGACGCGCCCATCGACTCAATAACTAAAGAGTTAAATTTAAGCTCGTGGGGAGCTTCATCAATGTTTAGCGCAATGGTTGAGCGACTAAGGGTAAACTTAGGTAATTCAACCTTGTATGGCACAGGCTCGCTTGTTCCTTTTTCTTCATTACTTTTCTCTGGCGACTCTTCATCAATTGAGGATGACTCTGGAATAGTAAATCCTGCAATTTCAAAAATTTTTCCAACGGTTTTTGCTTTGATAAAAAGGCCATCAATAATAAATTCTGAAACATAAACATTGTCAAAAATGATTTGATATAAGCGCAATTCAAAATCTAAAGATGCAAGCGTTAAGACCGGCGTTTTGGCATCTGATTTTTTTGTAATTGTTAAGTCTCTAATGCTTAGGTGAGAAAGAAAGGGGTTGTAACGAATAGCAGTATCATCAGATACCACAACATTGTATTTAGAAAGATAATCAGATAAATAGTGCCTAATGACAGGCGGAGAAATAGCCCAAATAATAAAATACAGGCCAACAAAAATAAATAGAGTGACTTTTGTAAGCTTTACAAGCGTATGACGCATTAATAATTCCCTTGCATAAAAAAAACTCTTGGCGTGGCACCAACAGTTACAAATCGTGATCAAAGGAGAAGTATATCGTCTTGCAATTTCTTTCGGTAGGAAATTATGAATTACTGTTCGGGTTCTTTAGATTAGTCTTGAAAATTTATTTTACGAATGAGGTAAGCATGCACATTTTACTAACTTTTGTAACGGTTACGCTTTGACAATATGCGGTAAAAGTTGCCTTTATTACGCTAGGTATTAATAAAAAAGCGATAGTTGCACCAACAACTATCGCTTTATACTCAATCTGTATTTACTGTTTTACTTGTTTTCTAGCGCTTCAATAACCGCTGGAATAATCTGTGTAAACAACAATATAGCCATTCTTGGTGTTTCAGTTACTGGGTAACCGCCATTCATTGCAATTACTGTTTTAGTTTTCTTATCAATAACCATAGTCTGGCCATTAATACCAACCATCGCTAAAAGCTCATGCTCACCGATAGTTAAAAAACGAAATTGGTCTTTATACCAACCAACTGGTGCTAAGTGGTGCTCTTTACCGTACTTCCAAGCTGAACGAACTTCGTCGTTGCCTTTCCATAAATTCTCGATAAACGCTTTAGGAATAATTTGCTCACCTAAGTAGTTTTTACCGTCGTTAACAATCATTTTACCAACACGTGCTAAATCACGAGTTGTCATGTTCAAACCACCAGATGCTACAACAAAACCAGAAGGGTCTGACATCCAATGTGCGTCATTTTCAGCGCCCATTTCTTGCCAAATTTGACTTTCTAAAAGGTCTGCTAGTTTTTTACCTGTAACTTTTTCAACAACCATACCCAATATTTCTGTATTGATACATTGGTATTGGTAAGCTTTTCCTGCAGGGTATTTATTTTCAGTCACTAATTTTGCATATGCCTTAACACCATGCAAACCACTGTCGTTCTTACCATTCCACTCTTGAGATTGCGTCATACGCGGATCCCAAGACATCAAATGAGGTACTGGAATTTCAACACCTGAACGCATATCTGAAACTTCTTGTATCGTGGCATTAGCAAATGCTGAATCAGCAAGCTCTGGCAAGTAAAATTTTACTTTCTTGCTCATGTCTATTTTGCCTTGAGCTACAGCAATTTGCGCTAACATAGAAGTAAACGATTTAGTCACCGACATATCTAAATGCGTTGAATTTTCATCCATGCCATTCCAAAAATGTTGATGTTTAACTTCATTGCCTTGCAGCACAACCATAGAATGGTTTTTTAAGCGGTCACGCAAAAGAGTGATAAGGTCGTGTTGCCCGTCAGCGTCATAACCTTTTAATTTGCTTAGGTCTAATTCATTGGTGTTTTTCCAATGTTCAGGTGTAACAACACCTTTACCTGATCCTAATAAACCACGGCTAATTTCATAGCTACGAGTAAATTTATAAGCATTAGGAAAAGAAGCGGCAGAATGCTCGCCTAAATCCCATTCAGATTGAGACAAACCCATTGCAGCCGCTTGGTCAACAAATGCTTGGTCAACTGGCTCGTATATAGCTGCACTCACGGCAGCTGAAAGACTCAATGTTAATAAACCCGCAGTTAATAGTTTTTTCATCATATTTCCTTGAAAGAATACTTAATTATAGTGCTTTAGAAACTTGCTCAATGCTTTGAGCTAAAGTTCATGTTTAACGAATAAGTGTATTGTTATGGAGAGTAAAAACAACATTGGCTATCCGCTACCTGATGAACACAGTATAGCGCAACAGGTTGCACATGCAACCACCAGTCAATTGTAATTTGTTACAAAGTGTTATCTACTTAACCATGCTTGTTGCATCTCCTTAAAGCAGCCAAGTTAAGATAAAATGATACACTGCGCCATTATGAAACTAATACCCTAACTAATGCCTAAACCAATAGCTAAGTAATAATGAACTGTGACATTTGCCAGTCTGTTATAAAAATCTCATAATAGCCTACGATAATGACCAAGCAACTGAATATTAATTGTGACTATTCGCGAATAAAGCGGGGTTAAAGCAAGACCAACAAGGGACGATTTTGAACAAATCCATTATAAAAAAAGCCAGAAAACTTCATAAAGCACTTGCTTATATTCTTGCCGTTCAAATATTATTTTGGTTACTTGGCGGTTTAGTCATGAGTGTCATTCCTTTAGAAAAGGTGCATGGAAAACACTTAGCAACAAAAGTATTAGAGAACCCTTTTACGGCAAAAGATTATACCGTCGCCATTGACCCACTTAGGTTATCGATAGCAAATATTAATACTATTCGCTATGATTTTTTCCAAGAGCAACCCTTGTATCAAATTACTACTAGCAATGACATTGTATATATCAATGCAAAAACAGGTGAAAAATTTGATAGTCCAACGATAGAGCAAATTTTGTTACAGGCGAGTGCTCACTATCTTGGTGAACTACAACCTGCAACCATTGTTTCAATGGCACAAGGGCCAAGAGAAGCTGGAAAGCGCAAAAACCTATGGCAGGTAACGTACGATGACAGCGTAAATACCTCACTTTATTTTTCACAAAAGAACGGTAAGCTGATTTCGGTACGTAGTGATTTATGGCGAGTTTTTGATTTTGTTTGGATGCTTCATATTATGGACTACCAAGAACGAGAAGACTTCAACCACCCGTTACTTATTATTTTTGCCGCATGTTCGGTATTATTTTCAATTTCAGGTTTTTTATTACTACTGCAAGGCTTTCGCTCTAAGAAAAAGCGATTAACGAAAAGTCGATTGACAAAAAAACTAGCCTCAAGCTAAAACATTCTTTTGATAAAGCCCTAAAACAAGAGTGCTTATTAAGAGCGCTAAAATTAAGCCCTAACTCAGACTAAACTAAGGTTGTAGTACCAAGCCTTTAGTACAAGAACTTTACAGCCCGATGCTTTCAATCAAGCAAGAATCGAGTTGTTAATAACAAGGATTTAACCCCCATGACTTCGATGAAGCACTTTTATCAAGCCTATTTAGATTTAATAACAATCGACAGCAACGCTTGTATCGCGCTTGGTATTGATGAAAAACTCAATGAACTGCCATCAAAAAGCTTAGCGAGTAACCAAATAGCACTGCAACAAGCGAAGAATTTATTAGCGCAACTGCATGTTTTTGAACAAGAGCTGAAATATGACAGTAGTGACAGTGGCAATGGCAATGGCGAGGTCAGTGGCAATGACAATGACAATGACAATGGCGAGAATACAGATACGGCTAAATTAGCTGACGATCAAACCATTGATTTGGCACTTATTAAGCTTGCCGCTGAACAAGTGGTGGTTGATCTTGAATTAGAGATCAATGGCAAGTTAAATAACCAACAACTACCAAAAGCTGGTGAAGAGATCAGCTCAGGTATATTTTTACTTGTTACTAATGATCCTCGCCCACCAAATGAACGACTAGACAATATATTGAGCCGCCTAAGCCAAGTACCACGTTATTTACAAGAGTATATTCAATACTTAGATACACCAGTAAAACGATGGGTTGATATCGATGTTGATACTATTAGTGGCTTACCCGATTTTTTTGCGACTATTCAAGCTTGGGCTGTTGAAGAAAGTTATGAAAAGGCAACTCAGCTTGAAGGTAGCATTGCGCTTGCTAATCAAGCGATTAACAATTACATCAAACAGTTAACTACACTTGAAACAACTAACAACTTTATTATTGGCGAGCTACAAGCGGTTAAGATTTTACAGAGCAAAGGCATTACCCTTTCGCTACAAGAAATTCATCAACTAACCTGCAGTTTTGTTGAAAAAACACTAACGCAGCTATCATCATTGCAAGAAAAGCTAATTGCTCGTTATCAATTACCCGCAGGCACTACAATAGCAGCACTACAAGATTTTCTATTAGCAAAATATGCCGTGAAAGTCCCTGACAATAACTTAGCATTCGTTATTGAACGTTACCAGCAAGAGGCGGTAAAAATAGAACAGTTTGTACGTGAAAAATCACTCTTTCCTATTCTAGAAAACCAGTCAATGCGCATTATGCAAACGCCTAATTTTATGGCGCCGATGATACCTGCTGGAGCAATGATGCAGCCTGCAGCCTTGCGTGCAGGAATAAAAACCAGTTTAGTCTATTTAACCCTAAGTAAAGAATTACTGGCAGAGCATACCGAGCTTGGCATTCCAGTCATGATGGTGCATGAAGGAATACCAGGACACCATTTACAGCTGGCAACGGCTTGCATGAATGATTCGATTGTACGAAAGACATTCCCCGCGATGGAATATGCTGAAGGCTGGACCACCATGTTAGAAGACTATATGTTGGACCAAGGTTATATGGGTGAGTTAACTGATGAAGCACGATTTATCGCCAAACTCGATATAAGCCGTATTAGTGCACGCGTTGCAATAGACTTATATTTCATGACAGGTAACTGTAATTATCTATCAATAGGTTATGGAGACCATTTTATCGATGACGACCCATTTGTTAATGCCGCAAAGCTATTAAAAACAGTCACAGGCTTTACTGATGGCAGAGTGCAAGCTGAACTTAATTGGTATTCACAAGAACGTGGTTATCCGCTGAGTTACTTAGTTGGCAACCATTTAGTTTGGCAACTTAAAAATGATGTTATCGCTGCGCAAAAAGACAAATTAAGCGAAAAAGAAATTGATACGCTATTTCATCAAACATTTTTAAACGCCGGAAATATGCCAGTAAATATGCTGCGTAAAGTTTTTGAAGACCAAAAGGTATTGTAAAAAAGTAATAGTACATTTGTATAATCACAGCAAATTAGCCATGTAATTATCAATAAATAGCTATTGAATAATTAATTCGTTTTATTTATAAACGGTGATAATTGTTATGACGAAATCCCCTTAAATACTTACGGTTACCTTTATAAACAAGTTATTATGTAATAATACTAACGGAATTTACTCGGGTAACCATATTCGTTAATTATACCGCTCTCTTGTAAAAATAACGGATTAAACTTTGCGATACCCATGTTCAAATTAAACCTGTATTAGCCACTTAATAAACATTGAAATACGAATAGGCAAATTTAAATGCCTAATAAGGAGTTAAACTACTTATGATTATAAATAAAAAATTACTCGCTATCTGCACCGGCGCATTACTGGTTGGTTGCACAATAGCCGAACAACCAACAGCTACCACAGCAGCAATAAATTCTGCCGATGTTATTTATACTAACGGTACTATTTTTACCGTTAACGACCAACAACGATGGGCACAAGCATTTGCCATTGACAACGGAGAGTTTGTTGCCGTTGGTTCAACTGAAGACGTACTAAAGCTTCAAGGTGAACAAACCAAAATAATAGACTTAGGTGGCAAGCTAGTAATGCCAGGCCTTATTGATGCCCACATTCATTTAGGCTCTTGGTATGGTGCAAAAATGCTAGAAGGTAAGAACTTGAGGTTTCCTCAAGGCGCTTCTATTGCGACCATGCAAGAAATGCTGGTAGATTATGCGGCAAAAAATCCTCAACTAGCGGTTATCACTGCTGAGAATTATACTTCAACACTTTTTGAAAATGGTGAACCAAATAAAAGTGTTTTAGATGAAATAATTCCAGATCGACCTGTCGTTATCATCTCAGACTCTGAGCATGAAGCATGGTTAAATAGCGCCGCTTTAGCACGTGTAAATATTACCGCTGATACCAAAGATCCACAAAATGGTACGATTGTTCGAGACCCAAAAACGGGTGAGCCATCAGGTACATTAAGAGAAGCCGCTGCTGGCCTTTGGGGCTGGGCTGAAATGCCAACATTAACATTAGAGCAAGAAGTTAAAGGATTAAAAGAGTTATTACCTTACTTAAACTCTTTAGGGCTAACTTCACTTAAAGTACAACATGCGCAACTGCAAGAAGCACAAGCATTAAAAGTACTTGATGATAATAATGAGCTGCCAATGCGCTTTTCACTTGGCTGGACACTACTAAGCCCACTAGAAGTTAAAACTGAAGAAACCTTAAGAGAAATCATTGCTAATCGTGCCGATTTTAACTCAGACCTAATAAACCCTGACTTTATCAAAATTAATATTGATGGCACGCCTACAGGTACTGCCTTTTTATTTGAACCTTATGAAGGCACCGACTCTTACGGTGATGTTTTTGTCGCAGAAGACCAGTTAACTGATTACATTTCAGAGTATGACTTATTGGGCCTTGGCGCTACCTTTCACGTAATGGGTGACGCTGGAGTTCACCGCGTAATTAATGCCATTGAAGCAGTAAAAAAACGCAACGGTTCATTAAAAGCTCGCCATCAAATTGCTCACTCAACGATGATCAAAGCTGAAGATTTACCGCGCATTGTTGATTTAGGCATTGTCGCTGAGTTTTCACCACCAGATCTTATTTTTGATCACCCTGCAAGTGCCATTATTGAAGGCGCTATTGGTGCAAAGCGTATGGAACAATACTCACCAATGAAACAACTTGTCGACTTAGGCGGTAAAGCTGTAGTTGCCTCTGACGGGCCATTATTTTGGAGTGAACCATTAGCTGTGCTTGCCAAAATGTCACGTCGTGTTTACCCAGACGGTGAAAAAATGTCGATGGCACAAGTGGTCAAATCAATGACGCTTGATGCAGCTTATATTTTAAATAACGACAAAGCAGTGGGTTCAATTGAATCAGGTAAGCATGCTGACTTTATCATTGTTGACCGAAACATTTTTGAAATAAAAGCAGAAGAAGCTGCAAAAGCTGAAGTTTTACAAACGTTTGTTGGTGGTAAATCAGTTTACCAAAAAGCGCAGTAAGCTGATGGCGATAGCTAAACCATAAAAGTTGAACCAGCTGTTTGAGTCTCTATTTAAACAGCTTTTAACTTGGAAAGGTTTTGGCTTACGAAAGGCTTTGCTCAAACATGGCTACTCTCGTGAAAGAATATAGATTAGTACAATTTATACCAATCGGATTAATTAATTGACCAACTTAGAGCTTTAGTAGCGAGCTTAGAATAAGCAAAATGTGTTAAACATAGTTATTCTATATTTCATTCATTTTGCGAAATTATCAG
>PJEL010003688.1_pt1 | contig 12942 bp, 10 predicted proteins | sample 1853271 | NCBI WGS metagenome assembly PJEL01 (sample SAMN08108733, study PRJNA415343) | Invertebrate metagenome, whole genome shotgun sequencing project. | host: Globobulimina | place: Sweden: Gullmar Fjord | collected 2015-08 | reverse complement strand
GTAGAGGTTAACGTATTTACCATAGTGGGGATTTCTCGCTCGTTCCTCACTCGAAATGACATGAACCTACAGATCAGAACTTCTCTGATGGTGTACTAGCAAAAAGCCTTAAAGGAGTTCCTTATGAGGGGTATCTATCTCAAAAATTTAAGCTGTCCTTATAGTTTTGGGAGCATTATTTTTCTGGAACTCCCTTAACCTGTCCAAAGCATTGATCTTATGAATTTGTTTAACCTCTTTAAAAACCTGAATCTTGGTATCAAGGTAAATATCGTCGTAATTCTGGTATTTATTATTTTGCTGACTCTCGTTATGGCTGTCCTGAGAAGCAGTGTGCAGGCCTTAACCCGCCAAACTGGCCGGCAACAGATTGAACAAGAGACAAAGGTGATTCAGAAACGCTTTATGGAGGCCGAACAAACCCTCTTGCAAGACATCAAATCCTTGGCCGCTACCCCCGGTCTGATTGAGGCAGTGGCAAATAAGGACGTAGACGCGGTCCAGCTTTTGGTTCTGGTTGGTGGAGCTCCCTTTGACTTCAACGATATTGACATTATGGATGTGGAGAAGACGCATTTTGAGAGAGAACCTCTGGGTAACCTCTCTCATATTGAGGACGAGGAAACTCTGATCTCACTTGCACTACTGCGTATTGAGATCACAGGCATCATAAGCGAAAAAAAAGAAGCTGAAGTAGAATTCTCGCTGGCCGCAGCCATCCCTTTGATCAATTCAGCGGGCACTGTCATCGGCGCACTGTTGGTCGACCGCAAGATTGATACCGAATTCCTCAAAATAATTAATCTCTCCCGTAAGAATATTGACCTCATACTTATTCACGAGGGGCAGATTCTGGCCGGCATAACGAAAGAAAAAGAGTATTTATCCACTTCGTTGACGGCGGAGGCTATATTGCTTGACCAGAGTAGTATTAGGCAAGCCCTAAATGGGCAGACTGTAATCGCCGCTGATCTGGTTAGCCTGAACGGTGTTTTGCATGCACTGGTCCATACCCCTCTGAGCGTGGGCGGCCATACAGAGGGCGTACTGGCCATCCTAATCAATATGGATGAGTTGGTCAGCTTTCAAAAGCAAGTGATGACCAACACCTCCCTCATCTTTTTGATCTTGGCGCTGACAGCTGTGTTTATAGTGACTCTCCTGATGCAGCAAAGTATCAATATACCTATCAACAAACTCCAACTGGCGACTCAACAGATGATGGCTGGTGATTACACTCAGCGGGCGGAAGTAACAAGCAGGGATGAAATCGGCCGCTTGGCCCAAGCCTTCAATAAAATGGGCAGCCAATTGCACCAATTGCTTGCCACGCTAGAACAGCGTGTTGAGGTTCGAACGGCTGAGTTAGAGGCAGCTAATCAAGAACTCCAACACTTCACCTACATCGTCTCCCACGACCTGCGGGCGCCATTGGTCAACCTCAAGGGTTTTGCCACCGAACTTCACTTTAGTTTGGAAGATATTCTGGGGGTCATCGACCCAGTTTTGCCTCACCTGAACCAGGCTCAAAAGCAGACCCTGACCCTGGCTCTGTATGAAGATGCACCTGAGGCCCTTAAATTCATCGACGCTTCCGTATCGCGTATGGATCACCTGATTGATACTCTGTTACAGTTGTCCCGCCTGGGGCACCGCGAGTTTAATTTTGAGGCCCTGGATATGAACGCCCTGGTTCAAGAAACATTGCAATCGCTCGCTCATCAGATTGAGCAGGGCCAGGTCGAGGTGACCAATGGCGCTTTACCCCAGGTTGTGGCCGACCGGATCGCTATGGAGCAGATTATGGGCAACATTTTGGCCAATGCCGTAGCCTATCTTGATCCCGAGCGTCCCGGTAAAATTGAGATTAGTGCTGAATACAATCACAATGCAAGTACATTTCATATTCGCGATAATGGACGGGGGATTGCCGCCCAGGATATGGATAAAGTATTTGCCCCTTTCCGACGAGCCGGTCAGCAAAATGTGCCGGGTGAAGGCATGGGTTTGGCTTATGTCCAGGCCCTAATTCGCCGCCACGAAGGCCGGATTTGGTGTCAATCTGAGGTGGGGGTAGGGACAACCTTTTCATTCAGCCTGCCTGATGAATAGTGGCAAGTTTGCAAGTTGGCAAGTTGGCAAGTTTGCAAGTTGGCAATTGGGTTTCTCATTCACTTGAAAAGCTTTATTTTATAAGGAAATTATTATGCTTAAGCAGCAAGAAATTACCATTCTCCTGGTCGAAGACAATCCGGGCCACGCTCGTTTGATTGAGAAAAATTTACGGCGGGCGAATATATCAAACCAAGTAATTAAACTCAGCAACGGCCAGCAGGCGGTTGATTACCTGTTTGGGCAGGGCGAGTACATGGGGCAGGAACGAGCCGCGCCCTTGCTGGTGGTGCTTGATTTGAATATGCCGATTCTCAACGGTTATCAGGTACTTGAGCGGATGAAGGCGGATGAGAGCAGCAGGCGTATCCCGGTGGCGGTGCTAACCACCACAGAGGACCCAGCCGAGATAGCCAGATGTTACGAGCTAGGCTGCAACATTTACCTGACCAAACCGGTGGAATATGAGCAGTTTAGCGAAGCCATCCGTAAACTGGGCCTGTTTCTGACGGTGGCCCGGATACCGGATAGTGAGTAAGGGTTATGTCAGAATCTAGCTCTATCCACATTCTGTATATGGAGGATGATGTAGGCACAGCCCGCCTATTTCAGAAAAAGCTAGAACGTCAGGGATTCAGAGTTGATCTGGCCCAGGATGGTCAAGAGGGGCTGACGATGGTCCAGGCCGGGGTCTACGAGGTGCTGATTGTGGACCAAAATATGCCCATTTATAATGGTCTGGAAGTGATTCGTTTGCTGGCGGCTCAAGGTCCCCTGCCCCCCATAATTATGATTACCGTTGGAGGAGATGAACGGGTTGCAGTTGAGGCCGTGAAATTGGGCGCCAGTGATTATATTATTAAAGACGTAGCCGGAAGGTATCTGGAATTGCTACCGACCGTGATTGAGCAAATACTCCAGCGCCATCGGATGCTCATAGAGAAACAACAGGCGGAGGCAGCCTTGCGCGAGAGCGAAGAGCGTTATGCCCTGGCCGCTCGCGGGGCCAACGATGGGCTGTGGGACTGGAATTTGCGAAGCAACACGATCTACTTTTCTCCCCGCTGGAAAGCAATGCTTGGCTACGAGGAGTACGAAATTAAGCCCAGTCCGGAGGAGTGGTTCAAACGGGTCTATCCCTCTGATCTGGAGCCGTTGAAAAACAAGATTGAGGCACATCTTCAGGCCATAAGTGCCCACTTTGAGTATGAATATCGTTTGCTGCACCAAGATAACAGCTACCGCTGGATGCTCTGTCGGGGAGTGGCTATCCGGGATGAAAGCGGACAGGCCTATCGCATGGCCGGCTCTCAGACGGATATCAGCGCCCGTAAAATGGCCGAGGAACAGTTACTGCATAACGTTTTTCACGATGCCCTGACCAGTTTACCCAACCGGGCCTTGTTTATGGACCGTCTGACCCAGGCTCTGGAACACACCAAACGAGACCACACCTATTTGGGGGCCGTATTTTACCTTGACCTGGATCGTTTCAAAATTATCAATGATAGCCTGGGTCACGCCATAGGCGATCAAGTACTGATTGCCACCGTTCAGCGGCTAAGAAAGTGTGTTCGCCCTGGTGATACCTTGGCCCGTTTGGGTAGCGATGAGTTTACCATCTTGTTTGATGATATCAAAGATGTCGCTGAGGTCACCCGCCTGGCCGAGCAGATTCAACATGAAGTAGCGGCCCCACTTAACCTAAATAATCAAGAGATGGTTATCACGGTCAGCATCGGGATTGCCTTGAGTCAAAACAGCTCATCGGGTCAACTTTATAATCGGGCCGAAGATTTGTTACGTGACGCTGAAACGGCCATGTACCAGGCCAAGGCGTTGGGCCGGGGATATATGGTGTTTGAGACTAACATGCGGGTCCATGCTGTGACTGTGTTAGAGTTAGAAGCTGGGCTACGGCGGGCTATTGAGCAACAGGAGTTCCGGGTTCATTATCAGCCCATTATATCATTGACCAGCGGCCAAATTAGCAGGGTTGAGACCCTCTTACGCTGGCAACACCCCCAACGAGGCCTGGTCTATCCAGGCGAATTCATCCCTTTGCTGGAAGAAACAGGCCTGATTATACCCGTCGGCGAATGGCTCTTGCGCACCTGCTGCGCCCAAATTAAGACCTGGCATACGGCTGGATATGGACCGCTGCAGGTAACGGTCAATATGTCGGTTCGTCAGCTGCAGGAGCAAAATTTGGGGCAACTGATTGAAGATATATTAGCCGAAACCGGGTTGGCCGCTGAAGCACTTGAACTGGAAGTGACCGAGAGCGTTGCCATGCAAAATGCCGACTTTGGCCTGACTACCTTGAATGAATTGAGAGCCATGGGTTTACATATTTCGATTGATGATTTTGGGACCGGCTACTCTTCGTTGAACCGCCTGAAACAACTGCCGATCAACACCTTAAAAATCGACCAATCTTTTATCAGAGATATGGTCCACGATGCGGATGATGGCACCATTATTAGCGCCATCATTGCTATGGGTCATCGTCTCAAGTTGAAGATTATTGCCGAAGGTGTAGAAACGGAAGAACAATTGGCTTTCTTGCGTGAGCAAAAGTGTGACGAGGTACAGGGCTATCTGTTCAGCCCGCCTATACCGGCCCTGGCCTTGACCCAACTTTTGCGAAAAAAAGACATCTTTTATGCGAAAATCTTCCCGACCTAAAAATGTGTTTCTTAAATAGAAGATGAGGGCATATTCAGACTTCGGAAGTCTTGAAAATACCTTTTTCCCGGCTAAATCAAACCTTTTGCAGCCTGATTTCAGCTAAAAATCCCGCTTAAGACTTCCGAAGTCTTTTAAGAAACACGCTCTAAGCAGATAGTAGTTTGGGGCACTATTTCAATCAACACCACCACCGATAGTAATCGTTCCCCCCCTGGTTTCCAATATGGTCGAAACAGAGTTTTGGCATAAGGGATTTGCCTGGCAATTGCGTTTCCAAACACTGTTTGGGAACGTGGAGAATCTAACTGATAGTCAATATATTTGAATTAAGTGAAAGGGGAAAAAATGCCAGAAAGTGTTTTAGAATGGGGAATTAGGGTGGTTCTAGCCTTACAAGCAGGCTTGGGCGAGTGGTTAATCGGGCCGATGAATGTTTTTACCGTAACGGGTTATCCGGAATTTTATCTGCTGGTTTTTCCGGCCATTTATTGGTCTTATGATAACAGATTGGGGTTAAGGCTGGTTATAATTTTGATGCTTAGCACGGTTCTGAGCTTGGTCTTAAAAATGGCTTGGCATGACCCACGTCCCTATTGGGTTGATACACGGGTTCAACTTTGGGCTGCACCAGAAAAAACTTATGGTATTCCTTCGACGCATGCCCAAAATTCGGTGGTATTTTGGGGAATGTTTGCCGCGCATCTAAAAAAAGGATGGGTTTGGGGGATTATGATAGCCATTATGTTTTTTACTGGCTTCTCTCGCATCTATTTAGGCGTTCATTTCCCAACAGATGTATTTGTAGGCTGGTCATTAGGCCTTATGGCGCTATTTCTATTCTTAGGGTTAGAAAACTTTAGCCTAAATTGGTTACAACAATGGGCAAAGTGGCCGCAGGTGGGCCTTGTGTTTGTCCTCTCGCTAATCTTAATTGTTATTGGAGCCCTGGTAAGCCATAATGTTTCAAGCTCATTACCCCCAGAATGGCTGCAAGATAGTGCGCTTGTGGCAAACACAGACCAAAACCCTCTTTCGCTAGATGATATATTAACCGTTATGGGGACCTTATTTGGCCTGTCGGCAGGGGTTATTCTTTTTGGCATAGGGTTTGACCCGGGCGGCCCGTGGGTTAAAAGAGTAGGACGTTATGTTGTGGGTTTTATCGGGATTCTTATTCTGTGGCGAGGTTTAGGCTTTGGGTTTGGTTTATTGGCTTGGCCTGATACCTTACTGGCCTATTCATTACGGTATATTCGTTACGCTTTACTTGGGGCTTGGGTTTCAGCTTTGGCTCCTATGATGTTTATACGCCTGGGGCTGGTTGAATCGATTAGCAATGAATCATCATAGAGTTGTCAAGATGATTTTAGCGGGTTTATGTTTGGTGCTAGCTTTATGTCTGTTTGTCTTATGGGCCATCACCTTTCATCCGGCAGATATGCAGTCAGAAAGAGTGGTTTGTACTGAAGATGCCCCCCTGTTACAGGCAGAGCAAAGCTTAAAAGTGCTGACCTATAATGTCCAGTTTATGGCTGGCAAAAATTATGTCTTTTTCTACGATTTACCCGGCAATGATGGCCCGGATAAACGGCCCTCGGCGGAAGATATTAACAGCACAATTAATGAAGTCGCTCGCATTATTAAAGCAGAGGACCCGGATGTTATTTTGCTGCAAGAGGTGGATGATGGCTCAAAACGAACCGATTATGAGGATCAATTAGCCCGACTCTTGCCCCTACTGGCTGAAGAATACAAATGTTACACCTCGGCTTTTTACTGGAAAGCCAAGTTTGTACCCCATCCCCGAATTATGGGGGCTATTGGACACAAAATGGCCGTTATCTCTAAATATAAAATTGAAACAGCCACCCGTTACCAACTAACCTTACCCTCGACTGACCCCCTCAGCCAACAATTTAGCCCCAAACGGGCCATTTTAGAAACCAAATTACCCATAGCCGGGGGTAAAGATTTTACCCTACTAAATACCCATTTGGAGGTTGCCAATCGAGGAAAAGAGGTGATGCGACAACAGGTGGCTCAAATCAATGAACGATTAACAGCCTTGAATCGGGCTGGCAATCCCTGGTTGATTGGAGGAGATTTTAACTTGCTGCCCCCTGGCCAGTACCACCAACTCGCCCCGGATGAACAAATCGGTTTCCGACCTGAAACCGAACTCCAAGCTCTATTTGATAGGTATGAGGTTATCCCCAGTTTAAAAGATATAAACAATAATGATGAGGGGCAATGGTTCACTATGTATACCAACAATCCGGCCACAACTGCCCCTGATCGAACCCTTGATTATATCTTTTTTGCCGCTAAGATTACTCTTGTTGAAGGATATGTTAGACAACAGGATACACTGGCTATCTCTGATCATTTACCCTTGATTGCTGAATTTAAGTTACCTTATGAGTAATGCACCATCAGACAAATTATGATAGGTAGAGTCATGTCATTCTGAGACGAAGTCGAAGAATCCCTCTCAAATAACAATATCCAGAGCGGTCTAAGGCAGCAAAAATAAGTCCAAAACCTGTCTTGTGTGTACAAGGCAATTTCCCATCATCTCCGCTGGCCCAACGTAACTTGTCAAATTTTACCTGACAATGCAGTAGTTACCTTACAGTAATCTTAAGAGCGGGCCAACTGTTTGGCCACAATGGATACGTGAAATCGCTTCGGCCAGCAAGGGGGCGATTGATTGCACCTTGATTTTAGGGTGCTGTCGTTCGGGGGGAAGATAGATGCTGTCGGTTGTGACCAACTCTGCAATTTCGGGTCGGTTGAGACGCTCTATGGCTGAAGGTAACATAACGGGGTGGGTAATGGCAAGGTAAAGGGGTGCTTTAGCGCCAGCTTCAATCAAGGCGGGTATTTGATCTAACACACTACCGCCGGCGACTATATCATCAATTAAAATTGCGGTTTTATTTTGAATGTCACCTACAACGGTTGCTGTTTTGGTTTCACTAAAGCCCAGACGCCGTTTGTGCATAATGACCAATGGCACCCCCAATTGCTCGGCATATTTGCCAGCTAACCTGGCTCGCCCTACATCCGGGGAAACAATAACGGTTTGGTCGGGGGGAAAGCGAGGATCATCTTGAAAATATTCAACTAAAACAGGCATTGCTGTTAGGGGGTCAACCGGAATTTGAAAAAACCCTTGGGTTTGAAGGGCATGGATATCGACATAAATAACGCGGCTGGCTCCAGTCATTTCCAGGGTATGGGCTACAACTTTGGCACTGATGGCCTCACGTCCATAAGCCATGCGGTCCTGTCGAGCATAAGGGAAATAGGGCACAACCACGTTAATCGCTCGGGCCGAGGCCCGACGAAAGGCATCAATTAAAAGCAAAAGCTCCATAAAATTGTCATTAACGGGTATAGCACAAGGTTGAATAATAAAAACGTCTTGATGCCGTACTAAGGCCTTAAGTTGGACGTGAATTTCACTATCAGCCAGATGGGTGATTGTTACATGCGAAAGCTCAATACCTAAATGTTCGGCAATGGCTTTGGCTAACGGGGGGTTAGCACTGCCGGCAAAAACACGTAGGTCTTCAATTTTTGTTGATGGGCTTGATTTTTGGGTCATAGCTTTATTACTCCCTTGTAAATAGTAAGGTATTAATGTTTTTGTACGATATAAAGTAACTACTCAGCCACCCTCTATCAGACTCATTGTCAGCCGGTAATTGGGCCAAATTACTAATTACTATTTACTATTTACCTGTCACAAGGCATCACATCTTGCTCAGGCTGAGTAGTTACGATATAAATAGGATTGGTGAATACCCATCCTTTTTGCTGCCCCCAATAACGGCGATAAGCTTCTACACGATAAACACCTGGCTCAGTGGTAACCCATTTGATATGGGTATCTTTTGTTTCCAAAAGGAGTTGTCCATCTTTTATTAAACGTAACTTGGCCTTGTGGGGGCTAGTAATCTGTAATACGGCTTCATTGTGCAAGGATAATGTATCACCCATAATAACCTGAGTTGACCCACTAGCGGCACTAAAAGTAAAACCAGTGGGTGAGGCAATCAGATCATAACTAACATAACAATGCCCCGATTTAAGGGCGTTGTAAATTTGCAGTCTGGCTCGATTTACCTCATCTGCCAGGGGGTTGGTCAACAATAAGTGGGTGTTAATGGCCCGAAAGCAAAACTCATAAGGGTAGACGGTGCGGGTCAACATTTTCCAGGTAAATGACATGGCATGGGCATCGGAATTGCCGATAGCCACTACTTTTTGACCCGTTGCTAATAATTCATCCCATTTGGCTAATGTTTCTGAAAATGGAGCGCTGAAAACCCAATTGGGAATATAAGCCCCCAATATGCCTAAAGGTATAAATGGATTTAAACGCCATTTAGCATCGCTCATGGCGTTCCATAATTCTAGGCCGGTAAAGCCTTCAATATCCCAATCAACCCAGGGGTAGACATATTCAGGCTCTATTGTGGGTCGCTCAAAAGGATGGGCTAAAAATGTAAGCCCGCCTCGGGCTTGGGCAGTATCAATTAATTGCTGTGGATCAGCCGCCACACCATTTAGGTCGCTACAGACAAAGTGACAGAGCAAGTGATTACATTCTGGCTCTCGGTGTTGGTCATTAACCTCTTGACCCATCAGACGCAGAATATCTCGACCTGTAGCTGGGTCATGATGCCAACCTTCAATCCCGGATGTCCAGGTATTATGGTCGGTATAAACAATAAAATCCAGTCCGGCTCGAACAGCCGCAGCAGCGACTTCATCATGCGTACCCGTGCCATCAGAGCTTGTTGTGTGTAGGTGAAGATTACCAACTATATCATGCATTAATAACTTTTCTCCAGGTGCAGACACAAAAAAAGACACCACCGCTTTCAGGGGTGTCTGGTCAGGATTTGAGGGTTTTACACTATAAATATACCACAAGGTGAATAAGATGAAAAAAATAGTCTGGATCACCATTGGTCTGTTCATGCCATTGCTGCCCATATCTTAAAATAGTTCTTAATTGGCTTGCTCATCGCCCTGTTCTGTCTCAGGGAGCATACACCGAAAACCCATATTATCATGTTGAGAGGTAGGCACATCTCGATGGCGTTCTGCGGTGCGAAGCGCCCGGCCTTGGTAAGCCCAAGACCCACCCCGAACAACACGCTGTAAACCAGACTCCGGGCCGCCAGGATTTTGGGCAGATAAGTTTTTATAACTATCAATAGCATACCAATCAGCAGTCCACTCCCAGACATTACCACTCATATCAAAAACACCATAGGGGCTAGTTCCGGTGGGATAACTGCCCACCGGGGCTATATACCGATAACCATCATCGGCGCTATTATCGCGTGAATCAGCCACACAATTTGAATCACAATAATTGAGCCGAGTGCCATCAAATTCATTACCCCAGGGATAACGTCTGGCATCCATACCACGGGCAGCCTTTTCCCATTCGGCCTCAGTTGGCAAACGGCCACCCACCCACTGGCAATAGGCTTGGGCCTGTTGCCAATTAACTCCAATCACTGGGAAATCAGCTTTACGAAAAGTGCTGGCCATAGATCGGGCAGCAGAACAATTTCCCATTTCAACACAAGTTTGATATTGGGCATAGGTTACTTCTGTTTGGTCGATCCAAAACGTATCAAGATGGATTACCCGTTGCGGCTTTTCATCATCACTGGCGTCTGGATCAGTATCAACACTGCCCATTAAAAATTGTCCGGCTGGTATTTGGACCATTACCTGCCCATCTTGAGACCGGACAGTAGTTTCGATGGGTGGTGGCAGAGGTGTTGGGGTGGGATGCACAATGGCTAACTGTTCATATCTGGGTTCGGCCAGGGTGGTTCCGGACAGTTGGTAGCGCCATAATCCCATTACTCCAACCAGCAACAGCAATAGTAACAGCAGCGGGCCAAGCCAACCCGGCCAAAGCAAAGGCAAGAGTGTATCATACCAAAATTGAGTTGTGTTAGCCCCCATCGTTTGAAGCCAAAGCAAAGGTTTAGATTCAGATTGTTTAGGGGGGAAATAGTAGGCCATTAATTCGTTAAATGCTGACCTGAAATTTTGGGTAGTAAAATCTATACAAGGAGCAGCTTGTAAGGAGGCAGGAATTTCACACGCTTGATGTAAAATGGTAACCATAGGCCGGCCTGTTTCGATAGCCCAAGAGAATTGTTCTTGCACAACCCAAGAATTAACCGAGGATGGTGACAAAATAACCAGAAAATGATCGCAATATCTGACCATAGGCTCAATAGCCTGATCCCATTCTTGATCAGGAGCAATATCCCACTGGTCGATACGAAGTGGCACCCCCCGTCTTTTTAATTTATGGGCCAATTTTAAAGCAAATCTTGTATTTTCGTGGGTATAACTGATAAAGGTATATTCATCCATATCCCTAATTTACACGAAATGACGACTTAAATCAAATTACTATGTGTTTAGACATTTATTTAATTTGCGACATGGTTAGCTTGTGGTATTCTTGGGGTATGAGCAAACGATACCTCATTCCCGCTGCTGAATCTCGGGTAGAATTATTGGTAAAAAATTCACGCTTTATCGGCTGGGCCGGACCAAGCTCTACTCTAAAAGCAGCCAAAGAGTTTATTGAACAAATAAAAACCAAAGAACCAAAGCACAGTCATGCTGTCTATGCCTTTGCCATTGGGCATGGGGCTGCGGTAACGCATGGCATGAGTGATGCAGGCGAGCCAAGTGGTACAGCGGGTCGACCTACCTTGGCTGTTGTTAAGGGCAGTAATCTGGGTGATGTAACTGTTGTCATTATTCGCTACTTTGGGGGCACCAAATTGGGAACGGGCGGTTTAGTTAAAGCCTATACTCAAACTGCCCAATTGACCCTGGCTGAGTTACCCCTGACTGAAAAAGTTGAGCGAAAATCGGTAAAAATCAGTCTAACTTATGCCCAATATGATACTCTAAAACGGCTGATAGAAACTCACAATGGTCAAGTTGATGAGGAAACATTTACCACCGATGTTACTCTACAGCTAACTTTTATTGTTGATGATTTAGCCCCTTTTGAGTCGGCTCTGGCTGAAGCAACCCGGGGTCAGACGGTCACGTCGCCACCGTAAAACGAGGTACAGAAAAGCTCGGTTCCAAAACCGAACTCGGCCCAAAGGTTGGCTACCACCCTCACTGATGTCGAGAGTTGACAATGTACAGGTTTGGGCAAACCGCCTAAAACGTTGGTGTCCCATCACAAGCATTCAGGTCGAGACAGTGCGCTTTGATACCCAATTGATGGAAAATCCAGAAATATCAGGGGTCGAGTATCAACAAGGGACACTGACCGGATACGAGACCAGAGAATACCTCCTTGAAAAGTGGGGACGTAAATGTGCTTATTGCGGTGCTGAGAATGTGCCGCTAGAGGTTGAGCATATCACTCCCAAAGCCAGAGGTGGCAGTAATAGGATTAGCAACCTAACTTTAGCCTGTAGACCCTGCAATCAGGCTAAAGGCAAGCAAACAGCCGTCGAATTCGGATACCCCAACATTCAGGCTCAGGCCAAACAGTCTTTGAGAGACACAGCAGCAGTCAATGTTACCCGATACGCTATAGGCGATGCTTTGAAGTCATTGGGCTTGCCTGTTGGATTTTGGTCAGGAGGACGCACTAAGCACAATCGAATTAAACAAGGATACGGCAAAGACCATTGGCTCGATGCCGTTTGTGTTGGTGAGAGCGGTCAGTGTGTCAGAGTTCCGGCAGGATTAGAACCTTTGCAAATCAAGGCCACAGGTCGTCAATCTCGGCAGATGTGCAGAGTTGACAGGTTTGGCTTCCCTCGCACAAAGCCAAAGAAAAATCGAATAGTTAAAGGGTTTCAGACAGGCGACATTGTTAAAGCCATTGTCCCTAAAGGTAAAAAAGCGGGAATGCATATTGGACGGATTGCTGTTCGGACTAAGGGTTCGTTTAGGGTTGGCAAAGTGGACGGAGTGAGAAACCCAAGCGTAAACATCTTGGGCTTCAGCCAGCTCAATGGGTTTCTCCAGGGAGAAGCCGACTTGAGCACAGATGGGCAAAAGATTCTGGCCTTTCATCCCATGGCTGAAGCCTAATGGGTTTTCCCGGCTTCT
>PJEL010003687.1_pt1 | contig 12943 bp, 11 predicted proteins | sample 1853271 | NCBI WGS metagenome assembly PJEL01 (sample SAMN08108733, study PRJNA415343) | Invertebrate metagenome, whole genome shotgun sequencing project. | host: Globobulimina | place: Sweden: Gullmar Fjord | collected 2015-08 | reverse complement strand
CCGAACGGGCGTCAAACCACGACCTTATCGTGCTCGGTTCGACGGCTGATAATAGCTATCTCGCAAAGATCAAAGACGAGTTGCCGATCACTCTTGGCAAGAACTTTTTCGTCTGGCGAGGCGAAACCTACGCCGCATCTGACGACGGCATCTTTCTTGTGGTGCCAAATCCCTCAGACCCAAAACGTGTGCTCTACCTGATCATTGCCAATTCAGCCCTTGAACTCCACGAAATGACCAAAACCTATAACCGAAAAATCCCGTCCTGGGCAATTTTTAAGGGCGACGAAGTGATATCCAAGGGAGTTCACCCAGTCGAAGGAATGCTAATAGAGTTCGAGTAGGGGAGGGGAATAGCCCCAATTAAGAATTCATAATTCATAATTCATAATTTTGAATTGGGAATCGATGGCCAGATACGCGTGGAAGCTCGTTGGGGGATTACTCGACTGCGCTTCCAAATAACAAAATTGTAAGTCGCTTAATTGAAGAACTTTGAAGACTCGGTCGAGATGACGGGGGGGTAGAGCGTAGCGCTTGGAAAAATGGATCCTCACCAGTCTCGCTTTCAGATATTTATCTGTCAAATCGGCACCGCCCCGGGGCCCTCTGTGCTCGAGATGACAATGGGGTGTAGCCCGCACTCCTCAACGGCTTTCATCGCAAAGACGCGGTCTGATCCCCAATTAAGAATTATGAATTCATAATTCTTAATTGCGAAGCTAAACCCCTTCGATTTCTTTGAGTGTGTCGAGGAAGTATCCAGTGAGTAATCTTTCGTACTCCATCGCCGAAAAGAGGGCTTTGTGGGCTCGATGAGCATCTTTCGAAGCTATGACAAGATTCACCCCGTGATAGAAAGCAGCATTGCCATCCATCGTCGATAAATTATCACCGACGAGCACAATAAAGACTCGGCGACGCTGGTTCGGTTCGAGCGACGTAATTGGGTGAATCATTGCAAAGGGCGGCTCAGTGATAGTCTTACCAACGTAGATTACCAGCGGAGGCAATTGCAACATCATCAGCTCTTTCGCTTCAGCGACTGATGCGCACGTCTTGAGTTTGCTTCCCGCCGTATCGAGGGATACTCGCAGCGCATCGCTCAAATCAGGGTTCTCTGAAATGAGCAGACCAGAAGGCAACTTCGTCCCTTCTGGAATCTCGACATGTTCGAGGAGATCGATACTTGACTCTGGAACCGACGGCGTTACCGGCGGCGCTTTGACCCGCGGAGCCTTTGCTAAGGAAGGCTCAACCCGGGGAGCTTTGACCGGTTTCACTTCGACTTGTGGAGGTGTGACAGGTTTCACTTCGACTGGCGGAGGTGTGACAGGTTTTACCTCGACCGGCGGAGGTTTGACCGGTTGCACTTGAGGCGCAGCCGCCGGACTCACTTCCGGAGCGAGGGTTCCATCCTTTCTGATTCTTGAGCCATCAATAGGAACCTTGCCCGAGCAGCCCTTACATGTAAAGGTCACTGGCTTCGGCGGTATCTTCTCAGCAGGTACAGGAATGACCATGCTGCAATGGGGACAGGTTACCGGAATGTTCATACGCTAACCTTCACCATGACCCACTCCATTACTCAAAATCGCCTTCAATTCCGATTTCATCTCCATCACCTTCAAACTTGGCTGCATTCTCGGCGAGCTTGTCATCTTCTTGGAAGTCGAGATCAGCCATCTCGAGTGCAAGATTGGTTGGATTGGTCGCGTACTCGAGGGCTCGTTCCTTGGGCAGCACACCAACGCGCACCAAACGTTCAAACTCACCGTCGAAGTGCTGCATACCATCAATATTGGCGTCTTTCATCGCATCGGTCAACGACCGCCCTGTGCTCTCACCTTTGAGAATGTAATCCCGTGTACGCATTGTCGACTTGAGAATTTCTAGTACTGCCATCCGCCCACCGCCCTCTTTGGGAATGAGCTTCTGCGAAATGATGTATCTGAAGGTACCGGCGAAGCGCGTCCGGATAAAATCCTCCTGCTCCTTAGGGAAAACGCCGAGAATACGTTCGACTGTCTTCGATGCGTCTACAGTATGCAGGGTCGAAAGCACAAGGTGACCGGTTTCAGCCGCTTCCATGGCGATCTCAATCGTTTCGACGTCACGCATTTCACCAATGAGAATGACCTTCGGCGCCTGACGTAATGCAGCGCGCAAGGCCAGACCAAAGGTTTTGGTATCAGAGCCAACCTCACGCTGGTTGATCGTGCTCTTCTGGTGCTGATGAAGGTACTCGATTGGGTCCTCGATCGTCACAATGTGGTACGCAAGCGTTGAATTGATGAGATCAATGATCGCCGCCAGTGTCGTCGATTTTCCCGAGCCCGTCGGTCCCGTCACCAGCACAATGCCGTTTTTGAGATGAGCGACGTTCTTGACCTCTTCAGAGAGCCCGAGATCATCAACAGTGGGCACACCTTCGGGAATGACGCGCATCACAATCGAATAGCATGCTCGCTGCCGGAAGATGTTGACGCGAAAACGGTTCCGGTTCGGAATGGCATACGAAACATCAGTCGATCCACTCTCGACCAGAATCTTCAACTTCAGCTTGTTGCCACCAAGCAGGTGCATCGCGATTGTTTCTGTTTGAAAGGAGGTCAGCTTCTCCATCGGACCAACGTCGACCGGTGTGAGTTGACCATCCAACTCGACCTGCGGCAACTGTCCCATAGAGAAATTGAGATCCGACACCCGATCGCTGACATCGAGCATCTTCCCCAGCAACGCGTCGAGATTGAAATTTCTCATATCAGTGTTCAAGAGTATCACAGGCTCCTAGAAGGCCGGCCGGAAAGTCCGTCTTGGCTGCAAATCGCGAATGAGATACGATCTGCACTTCCGCAAATCCTTGAAGTAGAACGACTACGACTGCGGTCTTTCGGAAGCACAGCTCGCATCTCCTCCCGATTTTCGCAAAAAGAGGACTTTACGGCCGGCCTTCTAGCCGAATCTTCACCAAACGAAAGAATCCAAGATGAGCGATTTTGATAGTCGATGGAATATTTCGAACCCTCTCAAGTCGATCGTTCAGCTCAAAACGCTGTCAGCCTCACCGGTTGGCGAGCGTTGCCCCAGTTTCCCGGTTTTGCATCGAAGCGACCGGGGCAGATTTGACCGCATTGGGTACAAGCACCGTGAGAATCAAGATTCCAAGCCGTCAGTTGATACCAGTCCCGGCCGATCAAGAGTGCATCACAAGCGCTGCAATAGGTGCTTTGTCCTTGCTCGTCATTCACGTTTCCGGTAAATACATGGTGCAGGCCGCTATCCAGGGCAATTTCCCGCGCTCTTGTTAGCGTCGCTGCTGGGGTCGGCTGATGGTCCATCATTTTGAAAGCTGGATAAAAAGCCGAAAAATGTAACGGTACGTCGGTACCCAGATTGTCCCTGACCCACGAACTCAGCTGGTCAATTTCACGATCTGAATCGTTCTCACCAGGAATGAGAAGGGTTGTGATCTCAAACCACACTTCAGTCTCATGAGCCAAGTAGAGAAGAGTATCAAGTACCACCTGCAATCGTCCGCCGCAGAGCCGCTTATAAAAATCCTCGGAAAAGGACTTGAGGTCAATATTTGCAGCGTCGATCACCGAGAAAAACTCACGGCGCGGCGCGGAAAGAATCTCTCCCGCGGTTACCGCTACAGTTTTGATGCCTAACGCATGGCACGCTCTAGCAACGTCGATGGCGTATTCAAGAAAGATCACAGGATCGTTGTAGGTGAAAGCAACACTCTTACAATGATGCTTCTGCGCTGCCAGCGCGATCGCTTCGGGCGACGCCTCATCGGCCAGCGAATCGGCCCTGCGCGACGCGGAAATATTCCAATTTTGACAGAATCTGCAGCTGAGGTTGCATCCAGCTGTTCCGAAAGAAAGCACTGGGGTTCCCGGATAGAAGTGATTGAGAGGCTTTTTTTCGATCGGATCGATACAAAAACCACTCGAGCGTCCGTAGGTTGTGAGTTCGATGCCATCTGAGCCACATGCGCGCACAAAACACAGACCTCGCTGCCCATTTTTCAACAGACACTCGCGGGGGCAAAGATTACATCGCACTCGAGAAGCATCGAGACGGGTCCAATACCGTCCGGGGGCAGAAGTCTTCAGTTTTTCGCCCTCACTTCGACGACGACCTTGTGTTCAAGCGAAAAATCCATCGAACCGGAACCAACCCGTTCCCGCACACGAATGCCATAATCGTTGCTTTGAATGAGGAAAACTCGGAATGCCTGTCCGTCTGCGGTATGAACCTGCACCCTCGACCCAATGTAGGACTCGTATTCGTCTCGGCTGATGGCCCTTCCCCATTTTTTCAACCAATGAGGAAGAGGCGTTGGCGTAGCATTTTCAGCCGGATCCAGAATCTGAGCAGCCACCGACGTCGGCATCACCGCTGGGATTGGTTCCTGATCCACTTCAACTGGATCTTCGACAACTGTGTCCATATTCTCACTGCCTGTATTATCGCCGTAATCGACGTGATCACCATCATCGACGAATTCCTTCGATTCGCTAAAATCCGTTTCCCCCTGGGTCTCGTCCCACCAAGGCTGAAGGGCCGGTTCGCCGTTTGATACAGTGTCCATATCTTCCCATTCGACCCGGGCAAGTTCTTTCACTTTTGCGTTTTCGGTGTAGCCGGCAAAACCCATCATGCCGATGAGAAATAGAAGTATCCCGGTGATATTGATAAAAAACGGAAGACGGCACTCATTCCAATAGCGAGCGAAGAAAATGGGCGGAAAAAACAGACAGGCCAATCCCCAGCCGGCACTGATCCCGAAGGCGATTTTCAGCACCCACAAGCCGCCGGCCACGAACGCTATAAAGCCAAGAGCTATTATCAGATAGAGCACGAACACCATCAAAGGGCCTCCGATTGAGTCTAATTCTCTCCTAATTCGAAGCGAATCTGAATCAAAACCAAAATCGAACCATGCCCGATTGTACACTGAACCTCAACTGAGTTCTCCCGTAAGATACATTAGCGCGTTTCTTTCCGGGCGTGCGGATGGGGGTCATTCATGCGTACATTCCTTTTCAGTATTGTTATTTTCTCAACGTGTTTCACCCACGCAGAGACCTCTTTTGAGCCTCCCAAGACGATCGAGGCCAAGGTTGCACATCTCGAAAAACCGTCCGACCCGCAGTTGCCGCCATCAAAGCAGGGGCCCGGCGACAAAGCAGATATTACCCGCGGTCAATACCGAAGCGTTCAAACCAACGTGACCAATGATGGTCTTAACATCCTGGGCGATGCCGCGAATGAGCCATCGATCGCCGTCGACCCGACGGCGCCGAACCGAATGGCTGTCGGTTGGCGCCAGTTCGACACCACTTCGTCAAGTTTTCGCAAAGGAGGCTATGCCTTCACGCAAGATGGCGGCCGCAGCTGGACTTTTCCTGGGAATCTTGAAGAGACCGTCTTTCGTTCCGATCCAGTACTCGAAGCCGATTCCGAGGGCAGGTTCTATTACTACAGCCTTCTCATGGATGAAGACGATCCGAATCTCATTGTCTGCGATATGTGGCTTTCCGATGATGGGGGGGCATCCTGGTATGGTCGTATTCCCGCTTGGGGTGGGGACAAGGCATGGACGACGATTGACCAATCCGGCGGTATCGGCCACGACAATTATTACGCGAGCTGGACCACCGCAGGAATAAAATGGGGCACCAGGGTTTTCACCCGCAGTACAAACCGCGGATTGAACTTCATGAGTCCGGTAACCATCTCACCGGCGCCGATCTGGGGCACGATGACGGTTGGACCGGAAGGTGAACTCTATATCGGAGGAAATGCTGCCTATAATTTTGACATCTTTGTGCTTTGGAAATCTCTCGACGCCGCTGACCCCGATATCAATACACCAACATTCGAACTCACCCATGTCGACCTCGGAGGCCAGCAAGGCGCCAGCTATGGCCCCAATCCTGCCGGTCTTTTGGGCCAGATCTGGGTCGATGTTGATCGCACTGACGGCCCGAATCGTGGAAACGTCTACATGCTCGGCTCAGTGAATCCTTTCGGGAATACAGATCCTATGGACGTACATTTTGTGCGCTCGACCGATGGAGGCGTGACCTTTTCCGAGCCGCTGCGCGTCAACAGCGACGATCGTAATGCCTGGCAGTGGTTTGGAACGATGTCGGTTGCGCCCAACGGGCGTATCGATGTTATCTGGGTTGAATCCTTCACCCGCGGCAACCCTGATATAGGCGAACTCTATTACAGCTTTTCAGAAGATGCCGGATATTCATTCTCGACTGCTGAAGCCATCACGCCTTCGTTCGACAGTTCTATCGGGTGGCCGCGACAGCAAAAGATGGGCGACTACTACGACATGGTCTCCGACAAGGTCGGCGCGAATCTCATCTACACCGCAACTTTCAACGGTGAGCAAGATGTCTATTACCTTCGTATCAACGATTACGACTGCAATAACAACGGAATCGGTGATCTTGAAGACATCAGCTCTCTGGTCGCCCGGGACTGCAATAACAATGAGATTCCTGATTCGTGCGAAGTCGCGGCGATGCCTGAACTCGACAGCACCGGCGATGGTTTTATCGACAGCTGTACCGCAGAACCTCGGCGCAGTGGCGGGAGAATTCAATAAGAAAACTGCGGCTGAGCAAGATCAAGACTAGATTCTGAAGAGACCCCAGCGTGAACCGGCCCCGGCGCGGCCGTTCGTGCCTCACGGCCTGGCGGTCTTAACGTTGGGTGTTCGAAGAGCAAGCTCTTCTCGCGCCCAACATAAAGATCGCTTCGTCCTGCAGGGCCAGGACGAACCGGGGCCTCGTCGAAGAGGGGAGGCGCCTCCACCCCTTTACGCCATATCGTCACGATTCCGGATCTGTCGCCGCGCTTTCTCCGAAAATTGCAGGCAGAGCGGCCAGGAGGCCAGCTCCTTTGCAATTTTCGGAGAAATCACAGCGGCAGACCCAATCTCGTGACGATGGCTTCGCCGGGAAGCGGCCGGTGGCGGTCTCCACGCAGCGGCCCGAGCCGCTGCCCCGGAGTTCACTGGCACCGCTTCGCGGCTTGTGTCTCTCCGCCTTCGGCTCCGAGTTGCGGGGCGGGCATCCATCGCGAGAGCTACGATGCGGCGCCTCCTGCAGATCGTTCCTCACTGCAGGAGACACCACCTCGTAGCTCTCGCGGCGAATCCGCCCACAACTCGGGGTCAACCTTGTTGGTGGGGGAATCGGAGTCCGGCTCGCGTCTCGCAAGCTCGACTCTCGCGTTCGGACTCGGATAGCTCGATTGCTACGCGCTGATTAAGCCGCGGCGCCCCTGCCACTACCCGATATGCCGCGCTACATACTCAACAATCGCCCTACTGAGCCTCTCCGGCGCTTCCATCGGGACGAAATGGCTGGTATCGCTGATCGTCTTCACTTCCATCCGGGGGTTGATTCGTGGGATTTTTCTGACAGCTCCCGGAAGGAACGTATCTGAATTCTCGCCTCGGATGAAGAGGCCTGGTGTGGTGATTTTGGCGATGCGATCAAGGGTATTTGCCGGCGAGATTTCAAAAATCCGGGCTTCCCATTCGCGTGGGTATCGCAGTTCGTATTCGCCGCTTTCGGATTTTCTAAATGCTGCGGCTACGTAGTCATCGATGATTTCTGGTTGCCAGGTCGAAAATATCTTTTTGGCGCGGTAGGAACGTCTGGCCGTTTTGAGATCGGGCCAATGTACGCGACGGGCTTGGGCGCCTTGTACGAGGGGAAGACGGTTGTTGAGGCCCAATATCTTGGCAAATCCCCAGAAGATTGACGGTATACCGACCAACATCAATGGGTCGATCGGTACGATGATGGAAAACAGGCCGGGGTCGCGGGCGGCGGCGAGAAAGGTCATGGCGCCACCGAGGCTATGGCCGATACCTATGATGCCGCGCTGGCCCCGTTTGTTGAGCTCTTGAGTGAGGTCTTTCGCGAGGTCCCCCCAGCTTCTGATGCTTGCGGGGTCGCTGCCTTTCCATAATGGTCGGGCTGATGCAGTGACGACGTGAAAATCAGCCTTGAGCTCATGTATCAACGCGCGATAGGTATCTGGCGGAAAACCGTTGGCGTGGGCGAAGTGGAGCAGGGGACCATCGCCACCCCAGTCGATCCAGTTCTTCGTACGATCCTCATCCATGCGCCCAGCCCCATTTCTTTCCCGAGGCATTGTTGCACGGTCGGCAAAGTTGCATCGGATCGCCTATGATATGCACCGCGGAAGGCCGTTTCCGTTTTGGAGGTGAAAGTGAAGAATACCAGCATGGCGCTTGTTCTGGTTCTGTGTTTCGGAATGGTGGCGGTCGCGACGGCTCAGCAGCGCGACGAGGTTACTTTTGAGGAACCCTACGAAGATCCCGCGATTACCGAGATCAAAGAAGCTGCGGAGACGATGCAAGAAGCCGCCAAGGCCAAGACTGAGGAGATTCTCGCCCGGGTTGCAGAGGATGCTGAAGTGCGCAAGGACGAGGCCAAAAAATTGCGTTTTGATCTCAGTGGGTTGGTGCGGCCGGAGAGCCCTGACGATTTCAAAACCCGCATGTGGCATTTTCCGCCGACGCCGCAGTATTTGACTGGCGCCTGTTGGAGTTTCGCGGCGACGTCGTTCATGGAGTCGGAAATCAAACGTTCGACGGGTCAAGAGATCAAACTCTCAGAGATGTGGACGGTCTATTGGGAGTTCGTCAACAAGGCCGAGGGATACATCGAAAGTCGCGGTGAGACTCTTTTCGCGCACGGTTCGCAATCGGGTGCGCTGCTCAAGGTTTTGGCCGAAAAGGGAGTGGTGCCGCGATCGATTTATGAAGGTGAGCTTGCTGAGGACGGTCGTTTTAACCAGTTTCCGATGCACGAACGCATCATGGCTTTCCTCGAATGGTGTAAAGAGAATAACTATTGGGATAAAGAAACGATCATCACGATGGTGCGGCGTTTGCTCGACGAGACGATGGGCCGGCCGCCTGAGGCGATTCGCTGGGACGGCGCAGACATGAGCCCCACCGACTTTCTTTCCCAAGTCTGTCAGATCGATCCTGCTGATTACGTCGCGATTATGTCAACTATGGCCCAGCCGTTTCACGCCTTTGGTGAGTATCGTGTTCCTGACAACTGGTGGCACGAAAAGGCCTATCTCAATCTGCCGCTTGTTGAGTGGTACTCGATCATCAAACGGGTTGTCAGGAACGGCGGCACGCTTGTGCTCAGTGGAGATGTCTCAGAGCCCGGATTCAATGGGTTTGAGGATGTAGCCGTGATACCGAGCTTTGATATCCCGAATTCATATATCGACCAAAGTGCTCGAGAATTTCGCTTCAATAACGGCTCAACCACGGACGACCACGGTATCCATCTCGTCGGGCATACCCGCATTGGGAATCACGACTGGTTTTTGATCAAAGATTCGAACCGTTCATCTCGTCACGGTAAGTTCGAGGGCTATTTCATGTACCGCGACGATTATATTCTTTTGAAGACGCTCGCTATCCTTGTTCACCGTGATGTCGTATCCGATATCCTCTCAAATATTGATAATGAAGGAACATCCCCATGACTTTGATCCGTGTCGCTCATTCTCCCGATTCCGACGATGCATTTATGTTCTTTGCTTTGGCTAAGAATCTCATTGATACCGGCTCTCTCGAGTTCGACCACGTGCTTGCCGACATTGAAACACTCAATCAACGCGCTTTCGAGGGTGTTTACGAGGTGACAGCGGTTTCGATTCACGCGTATGCCTATCTCGATGATCGTTATGCCTTACTCGCTTCGGGCGCTTCGATGGGTGATGGTTATGGGCCTGTTCTTGTCGCGAAAGAGCCGATCGATCTACAGCAACTCTCCTCAAAAATGATCGCAATTCCGGGAAAACTGACTTCGGCCGCTTTGGCGCTTAAGATGTGGCATCCTGATGTTCAAACTACGATCATGGATTTTGACGCTATCGGTCCGGCGGTGCTCTCGGGCGAAGTTGATGCCGGAGTCATCATTCATGAAGGTCAACTGACCTGGCAGCAAGAGGGCCTGGTCAATCTTGTTGATCTTGGCGTGTGGTGGGCCGGAGAAACCGATGGTTTGCCGTTGCCTCTTGGTGGCAACGTCATTCGCCGCGATCTCGGCGCGGAAATGATGGATGACGTGGGGCGCTTCTTGCGTCAAGCGATCGAGTATTCGCTCAATAACCGTGATGAAGCCCTTGATTATGCGCTTGAATACGGCCGCGGTCTCGCACGTGACAAAGCGGATCGTTTCGTCGGCATGTACGTCAACGATTTGACTGTTGATTACGGTGAACGAGGGCGAAAGGCTGTCAGGCTATTCCTTGAGCGGGCCGAGCGCGAAAAACTTATTCCCAAAGTACCGCAACTCGACTTCATTGCCGGGTGAGCGTTGACATAAGAGAAGTTGTCGCGACGATCGTCGATCGTCTCTTTGAAGCGGGAGTCGACCTCGAAAAGCTTGACGTGACCAATAACCGCGTCAATGTCGTATCGATGAAACGGGGCTCGTTTGGTATCAGAGTGCGCATCGCCCGGAGTCTGCTTGGCCTCGGCTCGCAGATAATCGAGCCCGTTGTGGGGTTTGTTGCCCGTAGGCCGCTCGCCGATGAGCAACTGAGGCAACTCATCCGTCAGATTCCAGTCGCCTCGAAACCGGTTTCGAAGCGCCGGATCATGATTCGCAGTCAAGGATATTTCCACGATCTCCGTACGATCGCCGGCAAAGAACTTGCGCATCTTGAGGGACTTTCTGATATTCACATCACTTGGGGACAGCGGCGCGGCATCAAAAAGGGCCAACGACACATTCGATTTGGCAGCTACGACTGCGAGCGCAGAGTTGTGCGAGTGCACCCGTTACTTGATAACCCGAAGGTACCTTCTTGGTTCATTGGTTTTGTGATCTACCACGAATGCTTGCATGAAGTGCTAGGTTTCGACGTGGTCAACGGGCGAAGGCGGCCCCACTCGAAAGAATTCCGGAAACGCGAGGCCGAACATCCACGATATGACGAAGCACAAGCGTGGGAAAAGGCCAATATCAACAGACTTCTCGCGGGGAAGCTGTAGACGGAAGAGTACGCTCCTCGATTCGCCTTGGGATAGGTTGGAATAGTTGCTGAAGCATCGCCAAAGCGAGCAACTCCTAAGAAACTTCCCGTTTTTGAAGGGCCCAAGTCGAGGGCCGGAATCCCTTCGGGATGGACCGGAATAGGAAAAAAACGCAAAAACGCAAAGACGCAAGGGCGCAATGACGCAAAGAAAAACCACTTTGCGCCTCTGCGTCTTTGCGTTGTCTTCTGGATTGTGGCGTTCGTTGCGTTGAGTTTCTTGCCGATGTGTCCCTGTGGCCCGGCCAGGGTGAGGTGCTCTTAAGAAATCCGACAGTTACAAAAAAAAGCGGCCCCCCCGTTATTGGGGGAGCCAAGAAGGAGGAGCTGAATGAGCCGAGGTTGGGCCGACCTCATCGCTGCATTCTGGCCTTTACGGCCACTCATACGTGTTTTGCCTTTGATGGCATGGTCGTTACACCTGCATTGAAAAACAAAGGTATTTTGTTCGATATTCCCAAGAAAACAAAAAAAGAGTTTCAGTCGCGATTTCGTTTTCATTCTTCAAAGGTTGCGAGCATGCGAGAAGATGTCTCGTCGATCGAATACCTCGCCAATTTCGGCGGGGTACACTAGTATCAGATATGACTAGTCCGCATATATCACCAATCTCCTACTGCGGCGCTTCCCCGCCCTCGCGGCGAATACTGGTGAGATATGCGGACTAGTGGACTTGCTTGGGTGTATGCGGTTCTTCTTGCGCTTTTGCCGTGGATAGCGTTGCACCTACCGTGGTGGGCGCCGGCAGCGGCTTCAGTGGTGATACTAGTTCGTTGGATCAATACGCATCGACGCGCGGCCGAGCCCTACGCTTCAGGCGTTATCGTGCTCTCGTGTCTGGTCTATCTGCTCGTCAATGCCGGTGGAATGATTTCACTCGGGTGGCTGGTGGGCGCTCTTGTTGTCTCTGGCGCCGCTGTATTCGGCGCCCGGCACCGTCTGCTCGGCCGGCCCGATGCAGCCGATCTTGTTGCGATGGTGGTTTGGGCGGTCGCGATCGGTCTTGATCGCCGGCTTATTGGCGCGGGTGGTTGGTTGGCGCCAATCCTTCTGCTCTACGCGGCGGCCCAAATCGTACGCACACTTCGCACGGGGCATGGAGAGCGCCATCCCGTGTTCGGGCCTCCAACACGTTCGGTTCGTGGCACATTGACCCTTCGTGAAGTGGTCCTCGGCAAGAAAGGAACGCGGCGTTCTGTGCCGATCGATCTTTCGATCCGAGCTGCTGATTCGGTAGCGATCCTGTGTGATACCGCGGTTGACGCCGAAGATTTCGCGCGGGTGGTTTGTGGACGTGAACAGCCGCTCGAAGGTGAGGTCATCATCGATGCGACGCCGATTGAGCGGGGAGAAAGGCTCGTCGCTGTCGTTGGCACGGGTGAGGGTTTTCTGCTCGGCGACCTTGCGCTCAATGTTGGCGCTTTGTGTGAAGAGGAGCCCGATCTCGAACAGCTCTCCGCGGCCTATGACGGTTGTGCTCTGGAAGAGGTGGTTGACAGTCTTGGGGGCCAAGATATCAATGCACGGGGCGAACCGCTTTCCGTGGTTCATCGGCTGCTGTTGTTAGCGGCCCGGATAGTGCCGTCACAATACAAGGTCGTCGTTGTCGTCGATCCTGCGACGTGGATGAATTCCGTGCAGTGCGAACTCTGGCGTCAAGCAGTAGTGCGTGCTTCGGTTGGAAGAACTGCGGTGATGTTTACAGCTGATCGGGAACTGGCAGAGCGGGCGAGTCAGATGATGGAATTCAGGCACGGTGCGCTACGGCCCTTTGGTGGTTTCGACAGCGAAAGAAAACAGGAGTAGA
>PJEL010003686.1_pt1 | contig 12943 bp, 14 predicted proteins | sample 1853271 | NCBI WGS metagenome assembly PJEL01 (sample SAMN08108733, study PRJNA415343) | Invertebrate metagenome, whole genome shotgun sequencing project. | host: Globobulimina | place: Sweden: Gullmar Fjord | collected 2015-08 | reverse complement strand
AGACTGCTTGAAATAGATGCGTTCGCCAGGCTCGATGCAGCCGAACGGTGGGCGAGCATGCTTGGTAAGGCGGCATTCAATTGGTTTTTGGCCTTGCAAAACCATGTCAAGGTATTGCTTGACCAATATGGCTACATGAATCATGAGACACGGATCCTCTCTCTAAGCCGTCGAAAATCCGAAGATTGATGGCGCTGCATCTTCGCAAATACGATGTCTGGAAGTAGGGTATGCACCAATTCCATGAGGTGCTTTCTGGCTGTGAGCGATCATGGCTCATACAGTGGTCCCATGGGACATACCAACAGACGAACATCTACGATTGACCGCGTGATGGTAGAAGCGCGAGCAGCATCCTTCACGACACGCTCGATCAAGACATCTTCCAAAGCTATGGGCCTACGGTTGGCTTGCTCAATGGTCGATCTCACGACCTTAGAGGGCAAGGACACACCTCATAAAGTGCGATCGCTTTGCCAAAAGGCGATGATCCCGTACGAGGGCAAGTTGATCAAACCAGTCCCCTCGGTTGCTGCGGTGTGCGTGTATCCATCAATGGTTGCGACCGCAGCTGAAGTGCTGCAGGGAAGTGGAGTGGGAATTGCATCCGTCGCCACCGCTTTTCCGAGTGGGCAATACCCATTGGATGTACGATTGCAGGATGTTGATCAAGCCATCAACGATGGAGCAACTGAGATAGACATGGTGGTGAACCGAGGCGCTTTTCTATCGGGTCAGCACGATATTTTCTGTAATGAGATCACACAAATCAAGCAAGCCTGTGGCGACCGTGCGCATCTGAAGATTATCCTCGAAACAGGTGAGTTGGAAACGTACGACAACATTCGCCGGGCATCAGATTTGGCTATAGATGCTGCAACCCGAGGCTCAGCCAAACCTCTGGAGGACGGCGAAGTGTTCATCAAAACTTCGACGGGGAAGGTATCTCCAGCAGCAACCCTACCTGTCACATTGATCATGCTCGAAGCGATTCGTGATCACTATCAGCAAACTGGTATTCGCATCGGCATGAAACCCGCAGGTGGTATCCGGACTGCGAAGCAATCGTTGCATTATCTCGTAGGGGTAAAGGAAACGTTGGGCGAGGCGTGGCTATCGCCTTCACTGTTTCGATTTGGTGCTTCATCATTGCTTAACGATCTACTGCGGCAAATTGTAAAATTAGATCAAGGAAAGTACATGGCTGCGTCAGATTTCTCTGATGCATGATTAGTATTGAATCAACAATTATCACGCTGTACTACGTTTTTCCGAGACACACACAAGATGACCACCAAGGCGATGACAACAAATCCCAAACGTGAAACCCAATCTGTCGATTGGTCCTATGCGCCCGCACCGGAAACAACGCCGATTGAAATTGCGGACAAATACGGGCATTTCATAAACGGTGAATTTGCCGCTCCTCAATCCCGTCGTTGGTTTGATACGATTAACCCGGCCAATGAGAATACGCTTGCTCGTATCGCTGATGGGAACGCAGCCGATGTCGATCTTGCAGTGCAAGCCGCAAAGACCGCCCTTCCAAAATGGAGACGCCTCAAACCCACCGAGCGGGCAAAGTATATTTTCCGCATTGCGCGACGCATTCAGGAACGTGCCCGCGAACTCGCCATTCTCGAAACGATGGATTGCGGCAAACCAATCAAAGAGTCCCGTGATGTAGACATTCCTACTGCTGCACAGTATTTCTTTTATTACGCAGGGTGGGCGGACAAATTGCAGTACGCGTTAGCGGGTGTGCCGAACCCCCAGCCGGTGGGCGTCTGCGCACAGATTATCCCATGGAATTTTCCGTTGCTCATGGCTGCGTGGAAAATCGCTCCAGCTTTGGCATGCGGCAATACGGTCGTTCTCAAACCCGCAGAGACAACTTCGTTGACTGCTTTGCGGTTGGCGGACATTTGTCGAGAAGTTGATCTGCCACCCGGTGTTGTCAATATCGTCACCGGCGCAGGAAAGACCGGGGCAGCGCTCGCGGGACATCCCGGCATTCAAAAACTCGCCTTTACCGGTTCAACCGAGGTGGGCAAGAAACTAGCGGCCAATGCGGCAGAACGTGGAATCAAACTCACGCTTGAGTTGGGCGGAAAGAGTCCGAATATCGTGTTTGATGATGCGCCAATTGATCAGGCGATTGAAGGAATCATCACCGGCATCTATTTTAATCAGGGACATGTTTGCTGCGCCGGATCACGTCTTTTTGTGCAAGAGTCAGTTGCAGATATCGTCATTCAAAAGCTCAAAGCACGATTGGAGTCGCTGCGTGTCGGAGATCCATTGGATAAGAATACAGATGTCGGTGCCATCAACAGTAAGGAACAGTTGAAAACGATTCAGCGCTACATCAAAGCGGGAGAGAAAGAAGGTGCGAATCGATTTGAAGTAAACACCGGCAATAAACTCCCGCGGAAGGGCTATTGGTGCCGCCCGTGTTTCTTCACGGATGTGCAGCCGAGTCATCTCATTGCACGAGAAGAGATATTTGGGCCCGTCCTGTCAATCATGACATTCCGCACGCCGGAGGAAGCAATTAGCCGGGCGAATAACACGCCGTATGGGTTGGCTGCTGGCATATGGTCTGACAAGGGATCCAAAATATTTAGTATTGCTTCGCGACTCAAGGCTGGGGTTGTGTGGTGCAACTCCTACAACCGATTTGATGCGGCATCTCCGTTTGGCGGATACAAGGAATCGGGGTTTGGCCGCGAAGGTGGAGTTCACGGATTGCGACCCTACTTGAAATTCTAATGGTGCTTGGCAAAAGATAGTTGGAGCGCGTGTTAGTGGTCACTCTTTACTATGATGGCGAATGTTCATGGTGTAGGACCAGTGCTCGTCGCCTGAAGCGATGGGATTGGTGCAACCGTCTGCAGATGATTGATTACAGCACCCTTGAAGCAGACGCAAGGCCTGTCGACTCAACTGTTTTTCAATCTGGGATACCTGTCCAAACATACCTGGGGACAATCTTAATTGGTTTTCCTGGAATGCGCCATGCAATAATGCGCACCCCAATCGGTTGGGCGTGCGGTTGGGTCCTGTATGTTCCCGGAATTGCAAATCTTGGGCAGCGAATCTACGCCAATCTCGCTCGGCGACGCAAACTGCAATCTAATCAATGTCCACCCCGGTAGGGTTACATTGCCAGATTGATGGACAATTCAATGGATGAGTGTGCTTTGCACTGGCTTGGCGTGCCTGAGTTGCCAATGATTCAATCCAGTGAAACGCGCGGTATTCCTTGATCGAGACAATACGATCGTCGAACCACATGGCGATCTTGGCGACCCGGCGGATGTTCAGCTCATTCGCGGTGCAGCCCATGCTATCGCTTCGCTCAGGCAACTGGGTTATCGTATTATTGTCACGACCAATCAGGGGGCCGTATCGCGCGGTGTGTATACCGAAGAAGATGTCGATCGTGTACATCAACGCATTGCGCAACTGGTCCACGAAACAGCAGGCGGATTGGTAGATCGATTCTACTATTGTCCATTTCATCCCGACGGTACTGTCCCGGAGTATCGCAAGGACCATCCATGGCGAAAACCCAAACCCGGCATGTTACTCCAGGCGGCGAACGATCTGGACCTTAATTTGGCTGAATGTTGGATGGTGGGGGATCAAGAGCGAGATATCGAAGCTGGCTCAGGTGCGGGGTGTCAAACGGTTTTGGTTACCCGCAACGCTCAGCGGACGGGAAAAAGCCAAGCCAACTTTGAAGTTGAAACATTGGGTGAGGCGGCCGCAATCATCGCGCAAAACCGGATGAAGTTTCGCGATCGCTCAGAGCCGATCGTGGTGAAGACCATGCAACACGAGGCGGCCAACTCGAAAAAGAAGAAGGTCGAAAGCCAAACCATTACCGTCGCGGCTGCCGTTCCCGTTGCAAATGCTGTATCATCATCACCATCGAACAAATCTCAAGACGCAAATCAGAGAACGAACATTGACAATTCTGCAGGGGCAGTTCAAGTTGAATCAGGCACGACGGCGCCGACCGAGTGTGAAGCGGAGATCAATGTCAAACGATCTTGTGATTTGATTCAGCCAGAGCCGGAGCAACACGAATCAGCTGCGAGTCAAGTGTGTAACAAGGGAATCGAAAACGAGGTGATGGCTCATCCATCCAATCTCAAGGATTCAGAGCTGCCAGCATCAATTGAAACACAATCTATTGAGAGTGAATGTGCCATCGATGTTCAAGATGTGATGCAAGAGGGAGGATTGGCCGAGGAGGAAGACGATCATCTTAACATGGCCACTTCTCAACACACGGCAGAATCTGTAGAGTCTGCCGCCACTGCTGACGCCATTGTTGTTGAAGAGGATGAGGAAGTTCAAAATCTAGAAGATGATGAATTTGAATATGAGTATGTGTATGAGGAAGAGTTGGCAGAAGACGATGGAGAGGTTGTAGATGCCTCTGCCGCCACTGTTGATGACACAATCACAGCAGATGGCCACTCCCCAGAAGGCAGTCAAGAAAATCCGTCGGTCGAGTCGAATGCGATTGCTTCTCCCGCGGATGCGACTCAAACTGATGATGGCATTGAGTCCACCACGACGCAGAAGCAACCTAAGAAATCGAAGTATCGAACAGAGCCTCGTCCTACGCGTTTCAGCATGCCACCTATTCCAGAATCATCAGCCGACACGAACAGTGGGTCACAACCCGCAGATCGTCAAGAACGGATGTTGCAAGAAATCCAAAGCGAAATTCGCGCGTGGCGTATCAGCGGCCGCGAGTTTACACCCGTCCGGCTCTTTGCTTTTGTCGGCCTCGTGTTGGTTTTGCTAGCGTCTATTGCAGCCGCCATTTATTTGGACGGGAACACTGCTGTCTCTTGGGTTGGCGTGGCACTGGTTGCCCAGATAACTATTATCGGGATTGTCTTATTGAATCCCCGAAGTTGATGTTGATCAACGGTTGAATCATGACGACATCGCTCCGCCAAATTGAAACAAACATTCCTCAATGCAGCCGATGTCCGGAATTGCGATCCTATTGCGCCGAAGTCGGTCAACTGAAACGAAAATCCTATCAGGATTGTGAATATTGGGCAAAACCAGTTCCAGGATTTGGTGATCATCACGCTGCCATTTGGATACTCGGGCTTGCGCCAGGAGCACACGGAGCCAACCGGACAGGACGTATGTTTTCGGGTGACCGCAGTGGAGATTTTCTTTTTGCAGCTTTGCATCGAGCAGGATTGAGCAATCAGCCCACTTCAGAGGCACTGGACGATGGGTTGCAGTTGCATAACGTGTATATTTCCAATGTCATTCGCTGTGCTCCACCCGCCAACAAACCTGCGCCAATGCAGATCAACCAATGCTCAACGTTTCTCAACGGAGAATGGGATCAGTTACAGCCGACGGTGCGGGTTGTCCTTGCTCTTGGGGGAATAGCGTGGAAAGGCGCACTGAATCTCGGGCGGGATGTAGGCTGGTCGATACCGCGTCCACAACCAAAATTTGGACATGGAGCACAAGTTTCATTGGGAAGCGTGACATTGCTCGGAAGTTATCATGTGTCGCAACAAAACACTTTTACCGGGCGATTGACCGAACCAATGTTTGATGATTTGCTAAGACAAGCTCAAGAGATCACACTGCAGATTCCTTGAATGCTGAGGCGTACCGCAAGGTTGTATCTCGTGCCTGCACAAGTGCCTGAGGTTGTAGTTCCATACCCATGAATTCTGGGCCGCAGTTGTATTCGTTTCCCAAACCGAATGATTCATCAGCTCGAGAGAATCCAAATTGCGAGTAATAGGATGGTGCGCCAAGAACAACGAGAAAACCAATATCATCGTCAGCTTTGCAAAATTCTAATCCATGATTGATGATAGCCCTGCCCGCCCCTTGGTTTTGGTACTTGGGGAGCACCGCTACTGGTGCGATTGCAAGGCCATTGAGTGATAGGGCGATCTCATAAGGCGGATCCGAGTTGGCCACTACTGCGACCGGACTGAAAGCAATGTGGCCAATCACTTGATCATCCAAAAGTGCAACTAAGGACAATGACAGTTGGCCATTTTCGCGCAAGAGGTTGACCAATTGGCCTTCCCCAGGCGAGTCAAATGCTTCATCATGCAAAGCTTGAATGGCAGTCAAATCCTCTGGTCGTTCCGACAGGATTGTAATTGGTAGTTCTGGCATGTGCAACTTGCCTTATTACAAGTGGAAAATGCTACTGGACAATCTGGCTATGAGTCAGATGACGGCGGGCCTGATGACGAGGGTTTATTATCACCGCCGCCGCCGCCCTCACCACGTTTGCGATTGCGTCCGCCTCGTCGACCGCGTCGGCGTTTCTTCTTCTTGGGCTTCCCATCGCCATCAGTGGATGGACCAGAGGCTGTAGGTTGTGGGCCTTCGCCCTTTGGACTTGTCGTGGAATCGCCTTGTGATTGAGTTTGCTCACTCTGGTTGCGATCCTTGTTACCCCGTCCGCCGCGACGTCGACGACGTTTCTTCCGAGGAGCCTCTGTTGAACTTGATTCGCCTGAAGACGCTACATCGTTTGAACTTTCGGTCGTTGTGGCGGGTGATGATGACTCAGGACTGCCACTTCGAGATCGAGACGACCTTCGCCGTCGTCTCTTGCTCTTACCTTCGGTCCCACTACCAGAATCGTCTGAAGATGGCACCACTTTGTCGCGGGTCTGCTTTCGGTCGCCTCCCCGTTTTGAAGATGAATCTCGGTTTCTCTTGCGACCCTCTTTTGATTTGCCGTCTCTTTCATTACCCCGACTGGTTGAAGACACCCGCTCGATTTCTTCCCAAGGGCGTGGGCAGGTTTCAGGATCACTCAATTCTTCGACCGGCACTGCAACCATCGTGTTGTCATGCTCTAAGCGAACACGTACCAATTGCGTCAGGATTTGCGAATCCCAAACAATGCCCGGCCCATGTGGTGTGCCAACGCGAGATTTACGATGCGGCAGCTTCTTCTTGAGCTCAACATAACTCTCATCTTCATAACGCAGGCAGCACATCAAACGACCACATCGGCCAGATATTTTGAGTGGATCTAGCGTTGCTTTTTGCATTTTCGCGGCCCGCATAGGAACAGGCTTGAGGATCTTCAAAAATTGGCGACAACAGCAATGTTCACCGCAGCGCTCATAGTCGCCGGTCAATCGTGCCTCATCTCGAGCTCCGACCTGACGCATTTCAATGCGGGCGGAAAATTCCTTTGCCAAATCGCGGACGATTTCCCGAAAGTCCACACGATCTTCAGACATGTAATAAATCGTGATGTGATCCTGGCTCAAAATTGGTTCGACCGAGACGATTGTCATCTCAAGCGAGCACTCTTTAACCGCTTGGCGGGTTTGCTTCAGTTTATCGTTTGCAGTCTTTTGGATGCCGACATTTTCAGCAAGATCAGTGGGGGTGGCAATTCGTAGTATTCGACCCTTAGTCGAGAACGGGTATTTTTCGCCGCCCGATACTTCAATGTACTCAAGCATTTGCTTTCGAGTGATGCTACTGCCACACCCGCCATTGGAGCAGGTTGTGGTGAGCATTTCGCCAATCTCAATCCCTCGGGATGTTCGGACGACAAATTTCGTCCCACACCCGGGTACGGTCTCGAGCCTGCATGGAAACTCCCCGATTTGTCTCATTTGGCCGTAACGAACGACTACCGTTTCCGGCGGCCGCATGCCTTCGTATTGGATAATCTCCTCATCCGTCAAACCTCGCTTTTTTGCATCGGCCTCTTCTTCAAAGACCGGTAGGGGGACAATTGGCATAATGGGTCGTGTCTCAATCGTTGTTCAACGCGCTGGAGCTCAAAGTCTGAATCCAAGTAAGGTATGGATCAAAACGCAATCTCAACCACTCAATTTCAATGAATGAAACAAGGTGGTAAGCAGTCTCACAGCTTGTCGTCGGGTATGGTTATTATTCGTCCGCTTCACGCCCGACCGTGTAGCGGTTTCAAATGCGTCGGACAACCTGCAGAGCAAGTCATCGATTGAGCAAAATGTAAAAAGCCAATGTGTTGCCATTCCATCACATGCAGTGTCGAAAAGACCGGAAATGGGCATCACATAGGTTTATGGTTTCTGTCCTTTGTTGAAATGTTCATCAACATCCAGGCGGTCCACCAGCATCATCCCTTTGGCGGATGTTACTTCATAGACAAAAAGATTGCCGTCCCGGTTATTAAGGACAGTCAAGATTTCACCGTTACCACTCTGTGTGGTCAACATAGAGAAGTCATCGCCGATGGCGGTCATCTCTGCTCGCGCAATTTGGCCGGGGTGCAATCGTGTAGATTGCATGACGACGAGTGCAGCGAGGACAAATGCAGATGCCCATAGTGGGATCAACTTCAAGTTCATTTCGCGAGATTGAGAAGCTGTTTGGCTGGTCATGGTATCTGGTCCAATCAGATCATTGTTCGGCTGAGAAGGTCTTTGAAGTGCGGCTACAAGGACGGTCGGCGAGTTATCGACTCGGACCTGTCCGTTTTGCATCTTGATGGATGTTACGCAAATTCATGCCTTTTAATTTCCGAGTTCCTAACTCATATTTGAGACCGAGCAACAATCCTGATCGCTGTTCGAGGACGTAGATACCATTGCTGGTCATGCCGTTAACCTCTCCGCCGACCATGAGGTAATCACCACCATCCATAGAGGATGCGCCTGCCGAATCCGCTTGCAATGTTGGAGCCCAACTAACCACGCAAAGGATGGCCATGAGCGCGAGGTTAATCGCGATGATGCCGCTCAGCTTGTTTCTATTCTTCATTTCGTTGTGCCTTCTTGATGGATATAAGAGTGCGTCGAATCGGGGGAGTTCCTCACCCTACCTTAGGTATACTCTGCATCTGGAGTTTGGGTTTCCAAAACTCCAGCCAGTCTTGCATCTAAATGAGGTGCTGTCGACTGAAGCGATGCGCTTCTGCCTAATCTTGGTGAGATCTTTTGCCGGGTTTGAGAGAAATGAGAATGACAGCTGCGAATAGCAAGAGCATCAGCAGATAGCTCACCCATGCAGATTTTGCAGTCATGGATCCGGGGCCAGGGACCTGGATCGCACTGTTGTCGTTCTGAGCGAAAGCTGAAAGCGAGGTCATCAGCGTAAATGCGGTCAGCATAAACGTCAAGAGGAGCCTGCAGGGGAGGTTTGTTCCGGTGATAAGGGGTCTTTTCATAGCGATCAAGCGTATCAGGATTGGAGCCCATTGTAAAGCACAAAGCAGGCTATGGCGTCGTCAAACCTGATTAGCACGCCTTCAGGCTTAGTTTGGGACCGCAATGGTCAACAAATCTAGATATCGCGTTGGCTTCAGGGGGCCAATGAGGCGTGCAGAGACCTCACCGGCACGCTGATTTCGGCAAAAGCTGCCGTCGGAATGCTCCACGTCTTCCACTTCGGACTGCGGACTCGCATATGGGATCGATAGGCTTCCAGCGGCACAGCACGAAGCGCATACCACCGCTCTTTGAATTCGAAAATCTCTTGGAACAGTGCATCAGGGGGCTGAGCTTCGCACCAATAGAGGAATACGAAATAGGCATGAAACCCGGAGCCGAACAGCCGTTCCCATTCCGTCAGTGAAGCGATGTCGTCCTCCGTCACCCAGGATTCGAGGCTGCCTATTTGGACGGATTGACGAGGTGGGGCTTGTGGAAAGAGGGGCTGCGTGGTTAGGCGATTTTGACTATTGGAGGTAACCCGGGGTTTGCGAATGCGGCATTTTCTGCCTTTCACATCCACAAGTTGATTATGCTCTTTCCCGTACAACACGAAATCAAACGACTTGAGTGTGCCGTCCGGCCGAGTTTGCATGGGTTCGATTAATGACTTGCGAGCTTCGTCCACGGCAACATACGGCAGCCGATTTGCCCTCAAATAATGTTCGAATGCCTGTTCGTAATGGAATCTTCGTTGAGCCATTTTCTCTCATTCAAAAACTGGATCGCTCTGCTGTGAAGTATTATCCGTTCTCGATACGCATGCCTTGGCTGTCCGCACCATCATCGTTGCTGTAAAGAGCGACGGCTTCTTTCTTGCAGGCCACAAATCGGTTGCGGAATTTGAAAAGCAAAATGATCCCCCACACGAGTGCGATGATCGATGCAATTCCTCCAAGACAGGAGACGATCCCTCCACCTATGAGCCCAGCGCTTACCTGTGGAGCATGCGCTTGGGAAGCTCCGGGTTGGGCAGGTACAAATCCAATGGCGATAAACAGAATCAACCCGACCAATCCGACAATTCCACCAACCGCAAACAAGATGGCTACGGTGGTCGACTGTCGCTGCAGAGATTCATCGGGAATCAAGCCTGCAATAGTTCGGCAATACAGCCACAAGGAGATTGCTAACAATGTCCCGAGAATCGTTTGGGGAATTTGAGCCATGAAAGTTAATTCAGGGCGAAGCTGCGCAACTGAGGCCATGAGTACCGAAGGAACAACCAATACCGCAAATATGCGTGCTGCAAGACGTGTCAATTGTGTAGGTGCATTCCTCGACTCAGCGGGCAAAGGCGAAGTCATAAACCAAATAGCAATCATTGACAATAATGAAGTTATTGCGCCAACAGACATAACGACGGTCATTTTGGTCGCAGCATCGCCAATAAACACTCCGGCGACACCTGCTCCGATTCCCAATAGAATAGAGACGAATATCATTACTGCATAGAACAAGAATCCACTCGAAACTTTGGCTAACCAATCTGTTCCGGTGTAGCGCAGCAGTCTATTTTCAAGCGAAAATCCAATGGGACTTCCACATTCTGGGCAATTACTTCCCGGATCAAGTCCATGCAATTCGTAGTGGCAGGTATGGCATTTTGTGAATTCCGCCAAGGCTCGATTTTCGTCGATCTTGCATACTGCGCGGCCAGCAACAGAGAGATTCACCGGCGTTTGGCAGCTTGGGCAATACCCGTAGATTGGTGTGCCTTGTAATTCGTCTTCACAATGTGAACAGGGCATCGAATCCGCAATGCAACTATTATCATCAACGCTTAGGATAGAATACGCCATTGGTCACTCCACTTCGATTGCAAAACCTAATTCAGTCATCCTGATCGGCCAAGGATCTTCAACAAACATTGGTTGACAGAGTATCATACTCAACAAACGATCTCAGTTGATGTCCATAGAGTGAGGCCATGGGACATCTCACGTCGCCCTTGATGCGTGTGGTTACCAATTCGTCACGTAAGATCTATCTTTGGTTGGAGACAAGGTTTTGAACATCTCTCCTCGATCTAGAAATCAATCATTGGAGTTCGTCAGGTCTTTTGGAATTAGAAATTCTGCTTCGAGATATCGCGCTGCATAATCCACAATGCTCTTGGCGTATGGAACATCGGGATTGGTGGTCATTCCCATTGGTTCAAAACGCATATCTTTAAATCGATCAATCGCAGCAGGTAACGGAAGGCCGTATTGGATAGCCAAGCTAAAGGCTCGGCAATAGGCTTGGATGAGCCCGGATAACGTAGACCCTTCCTTGCTCATTTTGATAAAGATCTCGCCAGGTGATCCATCTTCATGCAAACCGATCGTGAGATAGCCTTCGTGGCTATTAATTGAAAATTTATGTGTGAGCGACATATGTGTCGGCTCGAGCGCGTGCCGAACAGTGGAGGGTTGTTGTGTCTTCGCTGTCGCTGTTGTCGTCATGATCAGTGAACTCCCATAAGCGGGATGAATGAGATCATTATACATCCATTTTCTCGCTCGGCTCTCCTTTTGGTGTAGCCGATGAAGGGTAATCAGAATTTGGCGAGTGCGGCCAATTCGTTTTCGGTGTAGAACGGAATAGTGTCATTCCACTTGGTATTAATGCGCAGAATCATGGCATTGGCCAGGAGGGCGTTCGAGACCGCTGTGGGGTGAATTTCGTCTGCAAAGACCGCATCGTACTCGCCGTATGCCGGCGAAATATGTAGTTGATGGCCTTTGATCGTCGGAGGATTCACCGCCAAAACCTGAATGGCCTTGTAGAGATCAAACACCAACACAAATGAGTAGCGCCCGGCTGCACGAATGAGGCGATTGGCCCGCTGCGTGTGCGATCGGATGTTCGCCTCTTGGGTAGCGTTGAACACTCCGAAATACCGAGGGGTATAGGTTATGTCTGGCAACGTCCACAAGATGTAACGTACTCCGTTTGCTCCATCCTTGTGCAAATCCAAGAGATTAGACCGAATCCTTGACATGAGGCGGTCGATTACGGCATCTGCGTTTGCGTTTGTCCCCGGAGCATGAGCAGCAAGCAGGTTGACATTGTCGAGGATGTCATTGCCCCCGATTTCGAGTCCAACCAATGTTGCATCGTCCTGCGATCCGATGAGCCGTTGAAAGTCATAAAAGTCGACTTGGTCAGCGAGGTCATCTGATGTTGAACCGGCAACCGCGTAATTGGAAAGGTCGTCGCCACCGATCGCAGCTTGATCGAAAACCGCTTCGAATGGGTCTGCAGCATACATGTCTTGGGGATTGCCATACACGAATCCTAAGAAGTCGTTGTGCGTTAGACTGTCACCAAATGTCACAAATTCTGAGAAATTTGGGGGATAGGCAAATGCGGTAGGTTGAACGCCTTCCGCAACTCCTAATCCAAAGAACGCTACCGACACAAGCCAAAAAACGCTCGGATAAAGACGTTTGCGGTCACGATTGATAGGGTGATTCATCTGAAAATCTCCGTTTAGTGAATAATATAGCGGGGAATGTGTTCGGGCGAAGCCCGTCATATGACCGAAACCGTTAAATGTAATGAAAATCTCTTCAGAATGAACCCGCTTCCTCGCCATAAACGGGCTTAGAATCGGAAAGTGGCGGATGGATCGTGTTGGTGGATGGCGGAAGGCCCGGTTGGATTCAATGATTCGAGTAAATCGCGGTGCACAATAGGAATCGCATGACACA
>PJEL010003685.1_pt1 | contig 12943 bp, 6 predicted proteins | sample 1853271 | NCBI WGS metagenome assembly PJEL01 (sample SAMN08108733, study PRJNA415343) | Invertebrate metagenome, whole genome shotgun sequencing project. | host: Globobulimina | place: Sweden: Gullmar Fjord | collected 2015-08 | reverse complement strand
CTACTCCATACCCTTGCCTCTGATGTGCTTACGGTCCATGTGCTTCCAATAGAGGTCCGAAAACGTATAAAACAGCTTGTTATGGGTTTCAGGTCACAATGTCGGTTTTGGCATTCTCCTGCAAAGGCAGCAAGTCAATTCCTTCGCCCTCTTATAAAGGAGTTTGTGTCCTGGTTGCGTTGGGATATGGAATCCTTGCAACAGGCTAGTGCCAATGAAGCGGTGTTATACTGCATAGATCATGAGCTACGCATCATGCTCAAACACCAGGTCTATGAATCCTTTAAGCAGTTTCTGTCTGTTTTTTACTCTGTGAAAGAGGATGGATTGACGAATATTGAATTACCATCCACCGCATTAAACTTGTTGCAACTTGCCAAAGAAGTAGGTGGACTCAAGGAGCCCAATCAGTTTGTCCGAACACAGATACTAAAGGATTTAAACCGGGATCGCGTGATATTAAATGGGACGAGGCGAAACGTCAATGATGCAATTAATGCATTGAAAGATATAGTTGCAAGTGCTCAATCCGATGGTCACTTTGATAACGATGGTAATCAAGAGATGCTTTATCTTGCCAAGTGCATGTGGCATGTCTTGCATGCTGCATCCCGAACAGTTTGCTCTGGAGACAGCTTCTTAATAGTGTCAGATTTGTTTGGTGGAGAAGGTATATCCGTAAATACTCCATCCCACTACACGCCAACTCCTATTTGTATAGAAACGGAAGGACTAACATTTAAGGTCAGTTTTTTTTTTTTCTTTTTAATGATCATTCCCGTAACCAGGCTCTTATAATCTCACCATCCTCTCCTGGCCTGGTACTGTTACTACTACCAACTAACCCAACTTCTGATAGGTTTCAACTGCTCAGTCATACAACGTATATAATTCGGATGAAATCGACGGTTCCCCGCTCGTTGCACTGGAAACAACAACGAACGAAATGATCGTTTTTCTGCCGTGGATGACGTAAGGAAGTAGTGTTTATCATATTACTGCTCGTATCACTGCTCGTATCACTGCTCTCTCGCCATACACAACGATTTACGTTTTTGTTCCACTTTAAGCATCAAGACACCTATATAGGTGTACATATATCTAACCCAATTTGTTTTTCTTTTGTAGGGATGCTGAAACGGAAGATGATACTCCACACTTCTCATTTGATGACTCCTTGGCACATTTTCTTGAGGGAAATTGGGGAATATCGTCTGACTTTGTTTCTCTTGAAGATTGTCGCCGCTTCTTGTCCATTGAGGTTAGGTTGTTTACTCACCCACTTGGTTTCAAGAATGCACACACACCACCTATTCCTATTGCTGGTGAAAGCGTAGTTCCCTAACACACCTACCTACTTGACATGACAGGCAGAGATACCAATATAATGCGATGATGATTAAGTTCCTACTCTACCTTCAGTGGTGTTGGGGTATAGTGCTACCGTTCTGATTCCTATCAGCATTTACATGGTCCTACTCCAATCCACGCATTGAACTTGGGTTTCTGTCTTGTACACTGGGTTGTACGTGCAAAGTTTGGGGTTCTCAACAATCACTGAGCTGTGTTCATCCCTCCTCTCAGCCCTCACCACAACAAGCTCAAGCTACTATTTTGTTTTTACATAACTAAGCAGTACTACTGAACGTCACTTCGTTTTCCATTCAAAGTGAATAGGTACTACTTCAATTTTTATTTAAACCATATTTATGACCTCAAAGAAATGCGTACCTGATGGTCTGAATGACGATCCTTGCACAGTGAGTAAGCTGATGCTGCGCTTAAGTGGGCCACTCCATGATAATATGTGCTAGGATATATGATGTTGTGCCAACAAACGACTGATTCGTTTGTTACTGGAAATGGATTGACTCATTGAAGGAATATTTTGGTAAATTGCACGTATTGTTGATTAAATACTGAACCTGAAGTATGGTATGGCCTACTTCGGTACCTTCTAATACATAGAATGCTTGGTGTTCATTGTACATATAATGAAATATACTTTTTGCAACAGCAATGTAACTAATACTACGACTATACTCCATATACTGTCACCTGCACGCACACAAGGTAGTCCACACATGTAATACCCTGTTTCAGTGGTTACTTTGAGTCAATAATCTACTTTTATTGAATATTGCAGAGAGTGATTACTTGGTCAAATCAAGTCGTCCTCTAGGATGTGTGCATTAGAAATGGAATAGTTTTTCACACTCTATCACCCCTGCAAGAAGAATGGAAATGCTCTCATGAGCTGCCTAACCCATAACCTGCCATGCCCTCAGCCCAATGGAAAACTTGAATATACACAACCTACCGGATGTTACTTTCTACCCCAACAACGAGTCATTATATAGACGGCGCAGCCCCCCATCTGAGGCGTGACGCACCTCTTTTGTAACCATTCAAATACATGGGGGCCAAGTGCGTACGTGTGCGTGTCTATATTTGAGCCATCCTCTACGTGGTATTACGATTATCAAACTAAATTGCCATCCATGCCATGAACCAAGATCCTTGCTTCACATCATTGCCCATTGTATCGCTCAAGTATGACAAGGCTTGCTCTTCCTCTGTCAATGTCCGAATCTGTTCCGCCTTGAGGCGCGTTTCCCCATAGGCCTTTGATGTCACCACCAACAGTACTACAATTCCCCTTGAAAACTACACTACACTTCCTTGTTTCATCTGACGCGGCCTATGTTCTTCCCATTTTTTGTACGGTCGTATTGGGGGCGTACCTAGTCGTATTGGAGTCGACAATAAATTCCATGCTTGTTCGTTTCTTCGCATTATACGGTTTCGTATTAGGGGCCCCTCTCGTGGCTCTCAGTACCCCTCCATTGGTCTTCTGACAGCTTTTGTGATTACCTTGGTATTTCTGTGGTTTTCATCTTCTGAAGTTTCGTGTAGCAGAAGAATTTAGCCTGCGCTGTATACATGATGGAGAAGATTGAACTCGGTATTTCTGTTCTCCCCTCAGTAGTCCCTGATGTCTCCCCATTGCCTTAGTGTAGGCATATTCTGTGATGTTGATAGTGTTCCCGTGGATTTATTGAATTTGAAAACCCTTATAAAGTGAAACCTTGTAAATAGTCTTGTTCGTTAACGTAGCGTTGGTGAGGTGTGTGGTAGTGGCCTTGTTATTTGTATTCCGGTCCCATTGATACCACCTAATTTCAAATAGTTGAAATTGTACTGTGTGTTGATGTTGGTGTGGAAGCATCAAGGATACACGCACGTTACCAAAACCACAACCACAACCACCCCCAAACCCTTACACGGAACATTTTAGCAAGCACGGACAGATTGAGAGGGTGTGGTATATCACCTCTCTCGAATAATGCTGCTTAGAAGACACCGTCTTTGAATTATTTTATACCCTTGATTATATTCTTTACCTACGTCCATGATGTAGAGCCTACTCTCATACAAAGATCCATTCTACATATGGGATCCCAATGTGTGGTGGTGCCATTTTCCTTTATATATCTTAAAGAGAGCTCTGCTGCTTCACCACGTGCCAGTTTAATTGTCTCATCCTGACGATTTTTTGTCTAGGCACACGTTTTGCACCACCGTTACCATACCACTACAGGTGTGTGAGGCTTAATAAATAACTTGCATTCACTTAATAATTTCATTGTTGTCTAATATGTTGTCCAACTGAACCCTAGAGGGGAAATTCTCTTAGGTATTTCAACAGTAGCAACGGTAAGTTGCATTCATCCATCAGTCTGAGTAGTAAAATCGATCAAGATTGAAAAAAGTTGAGTTTGACCCAAGAACAAGATTTACATGCTCTATGGTGCCCCATCGGAGTATGAAATGACTTTTCCCAGCTTGAAGATCCCAGTTCTTAATGCATTAGTTCCAGAGCACAAGATAATGATTTATTTCCCTGATTGGTTTGTACAATACTTTTCAGCGTAAGTCAATCAAAGCCGCCAAAGCTATTTGAGGCCCACGAATGGATGCTAATTATATTGACATTTTCTTGAAATAGCTTTGTGGCGTCTTTGACTACAGTCATATGCTTAAGTAGTGCTCACTACCGCAAGATGGAGGTAAGAATACCGAAGCACAAATTTAATTCCCTAATGGTCCACCGTAAGCTCAGAGGATTGATATATATATGTGTGTGTTTATTGCTCCTTTGTTAGTGCTAAGTTAAACCTAACCTAACCCACACTGATTACGAGGGTGTTATTGTCCGTATTCCCAAATACATCTTAAATGACTAATCTTTGCTACATGAATGGCCATAATTTTTTTTCAGCTTTTTATGGTGTTTTATAACTTTTAGAAAATCTTTCGTATTAACTCATGTGATGTAATTACAGGCAGAAGCTGGTCAACTCTCTGTGGATACATATGCCAAATCACAACCGGGGGTGATAGCCGGGGCTTTGACTAGTTTATCTATTACCATTGCTCAAGGGATTAGTCCAATGTCTAAAAGTCCTATCACTTTGGTATGATCTTGAATGCCATGGTCTGGAATTTTGTGATCGATAGATACTTCAGTCCTTAATGGAAGGATGTCATCGTCTTTCAAATAACTGCTATCCAACCTTATGTACAAACCTGAATGTGTGACAGGCTGAATACCCGAGCCCACATGTGAAGGGCTTGAATATGACATGCAACGAAAGCAAGGAAGGGTAATAACTAGACTACAACGTAGACTATAATTTTTTGTCAGATATTTTCGTATCAAATCGAAGCAGCCACTCTCATTAATTGATTGATTACCTTGTTGCTACTCCTATGTGCTTGAAGATCCAAACCCCTGATAATCACCAAACCAATAAAAACCACCTCCACTGGCGAATGCCCGGGATCAATTATTATTGGTACAATCCGAATGGGATTTGGACACCATCGCATAGCATACAGGTACTATTACCTTCCATATCTCTGCTTTCTTGCTATTCAGTTTGTTTTTTGCTTTTTTTCCATCCACTGACACGAAAACAAATGACTATTATTCAACCATGTGTTAGTGCATGCTCATGGGGGCTTAAGGAGGGATTCCGTACATATTTTCATGATCTTCTGGTACTTTCCATTTTAATACACTCAATGTGTTGTGTTGTTCTTCTTCATCCCATCTCCTCTCTCGTTTTCATTTCATTTATTTACTACAACGATCTGGGTAATCATGTACCCGGCCTGCTGCTGGGTGCACACGTTTGCCCTTTCGATCGGCCTAATTCGATCATGTCAAGTCACATTCCTTCTATTCAAGACATGATTTTGCCTTTATTCTGTGAATGCTGTATGCTCACATATTTTCTTACCCTCCACTCTATTCATTTATTCTGTTTGGATTCGATTCTACAGGGCATTGAAAGCAATGAAGCCACTCTCATAAGAAACATAGATAAGGTGTATAGCAAAGCAAGCAGGTCAACAACAACAACAACAATGTAGCTAGCTACTGTTATTGACTGTTACCTTTGATCTTCTTCATACAGCGAAAGCTCGTTTACATGTATACCTAGTACTGCTCTCTTTAGTACTTTTACTTGATATTACGCCATCTTGCCAGCGACCCTAACGTTAAGAAAGGCTAACATCTGAATTTGGAGGCCCGCTGGAAAAAATGTGGGGAAAAATGATGGTCTGTGGGGGTACCAGTACCATGAGGTAATTGGTTGTGCACTTCTTGACTTGAGTAGAGTAGCTAATATCCTTATGAGTATTGCAAATCATTATATTCATACCAAAGTTATCCATCCACGATTGTTTAGGCAACAATGGCATATCGCAAATGCAGTCGTCCATACAATGTCAGGACTTCCAAAGGTGTGTGAACAAAGGGGCACTATTATACATGGATCAGTTGACAGGAGTTCAATTCAACAATCTTGAAATGTTCGTTTTTTCCTATTTTGTCGCATCTATCTTATCATCATCCTCCTTGTTTATGGCATTAAATCTAAGGATATCCCTGTCATAACCTCACATTCCATGGTTGGCATGGTGGCAGTTGCGTGCGGGTTTAAAACGGTCATCAACCTTGTCATTGACAATCATGCACAGGTGTATGCCAGCTGACATAGAAGTGGAATTGTCAGTGTAATATACATATTCAACTTCTTACCCATCCCCCCCCGCTCACCCTATGCAGTGGTTTACTATTGTGCCTGGAGCAATAAATCTTGTTCAGGGCCCTGCAAACTACCAGGTGGGTTGCTTTGTTGAAGTATCGTGATGCTCCTCGCCCTTTCATTTGAATTCATCTAGCTTTCATATGCAGGCTATGCTAAATCTGGGAGTCTCTCCATCTGACGTTTACGTGGCCGGACACTGGTGCCCAGCGGATCTGGTGGACAATATCCCAGGTGCGATACGTTGGGTTAGGCTCATCTTGTAAGTGTACTGTTCCCCCCCCTCGTGTTCTGACGAAGAATTCTAGGAGATTGTGAAAAACGAGCCAAACGAGCTGCAGAAGGAAAACCCCGTAGGCTTCTTATACCCATAGGTGGCGCCGGAGCTCAGAAAACGTTCCTCATAACGTTTTTGAGTTCACTCAAGGGCTTGTTGCAGGAGGGAAAGGTACAAATTTGTGATATTCTGCATTTGTTTTTGTACCCGAAAATGGTGGACCTCTCATAGGAATATGATGAGGAGTGTGTCTCGTCCTCACTCTTGCTCTCGCTGACATGAACGGCCCATGTTTAAATAACCTATGTTGTTTTGTTTGTAACCCTTAGGTCACTGTAAACCTGAACTGTGGTGATCACCATCACATTCATGATGATTTTCGAGCTGTACTTAGGAGTATCGAGGTGCCATTCGAGGAGATCACTGATATTCCTGGGTAGGATAATGCTGCTCCATTCTGTCCATTAAACAAAAGCGGACCCTGGCCGGACAAGAGATCCGTTCTCGTTACATCTATCCCACAATGATTTACAAACTCAAACTTTCAGGCAATGACCTATTATTATCATTAACATTTTTCCTGCCAGGTTAGAAAAGGCCTGTGCATCCCAGGAACCATCAGCACCTATCCAATTTTTCACAGTTAATGACTACTTCCCTGCTGTGGCAGCAACAGACATGCTCTGCCGTGTCAGTGATGTGCTCATTTGCAAGCCCTCAGAGCTGGTAGGACGGACTGATGGTTCTTTCCTCCCCTTATCCTTAACCTTCATCTTGTTTGTAAGTGTGACATGCATAAATTCTTAGGCATTTTACCCAATTGCAAAGATCATGATTCGACGTGTTGGTGACCATGAGGTGTGTCGTACCTATTAGACAGACATTCTATACCACCACTATTGACACAACACAACCTGTATGTATTGCTCACATATATAATCCTTAACTTCACCCCCCCAGGCAATTAGTGCTATACGTGCATCGGAGGTTGGAGATGGAACGGCTGAGGTATCTTTCTATCTTACCTAGACCTTACCTTGATATTCTCCTATTATTACCAAGTACACACTAAATATGCAATGCATCATTGAGTTAAATGCTTCTTTCTGCTAGATCCGTAATGTTCCAGATGCACTTCGGTGGGTGAAATACCTTTCTGATGACGAAAACGACATTTTCAGTACTATGAATGATCAGGTAACGTTTCATGGTTCTGGTTTGATCTGGTTTTTAAAAATAAATGGTGGTTCAAATAATACAATTTTAGATTGTGTAATGGGTTGTATTTAGGATGCGATGTAGTAATCACGTTTGCTCCCAAGGTTGTCAAGAATCACTCTATAGGAATATATAACGGTAGCAAAATGGCTGTTGAGCTAGCAAAAACTCTGTCTGCTCGCAAGTGATGTGATAATGCTGCTACTTAAAAGGCTACTCTCCTCCGCTCAAGAGTGTGTCCAAAGCTCACTCCAAAGTTACAGCCAGCTACTGCTGCCTGATATGAGAAAGCTAAAAATATTTGACTCTTACACCACATCAAAGTCGAGCTCTCCTGATCAAAGAATTTTTAAAATTTTAAATTATTCAAGATTTAAAATTTTACGATAAATTATCGTTGTTCATTATGGAATACTATATTTGTCAACCCCCGTAAGGAAAAGAATATTTCTATCTGTTTCCGCTGCCTTGATTCTTTGTCATTAAAATCATCTGCTCTCGTTGATATGTGCAACACACACTAATACAGTGGTTAGCAGCATTACCACTTCCCATTGCCTGCTGAACACTTCTCGCTAGACTAGCTGGCCAGACCAGGACATAGAAAAATGCTACACAACGTCCTTGTTCTTCTTAGTACCATGCCACAATATGTTGAGCTATAAAGTGAGCAAACAAGCCACCAAGAAGGTAAACAATCCATCGTGGGGTCGGAGGAGGGTACACAAAGTCTGTCTGACAGATATTTCTCATTGCGGTAGTGTCTTGTGTATACCACTTGTGTGGTGTCAACATAACATATGGTGGTGCTATATATAGGCTCCAACTCTCCCCCTCTTACGACGTCGGATAAGAGAAGAGGGATGTGCCATTAAGAGTTAGAACTTTCATGGATCCCATTCTCCTGATAGCAATAGCTATACAATCATATCTCAACACTCTATATGTCGTTGTTGTATACGATACCACCACTCATCCCTAGTATTATACCTCATATGGCCTAGGCTATTGCTTCAGATGGTAACAGCACTGTTCTGTGTATGTATTTACAACACAATACCAGCCTGAGAGCGAACTGCTGGGTTCTCAGGCTGGTAAACCGCAAGTATGAAAGAAGTTGTTGTAAGAATCCAACAGATTCTGTCTTTGGGGGGAAACATACATTAGGGTGCTTCAGCAGAGCTTGCATTGGGCACAGCAACCTCTAGAACTAGACTAGACCATTGTAGCTACCTTATAGGTAGACTCTGTGCGTACAGCCTGGCTTGAGCATTCCGGTACTCGCGTTTACCTTCCTTTGTCTCAATGCATATTGGGAGAAGCCCATACGAACTGCAGTCATAAGGTGATGCCCTAAAGCAGAAGTCAAGTCAGCTTATAATCTTATAATGATTAGACTTGGAAAAAGCAGCAGCCTCCTTAAATAGTATCTAGTAGTAGTACCTCACGTCAATATCCCGTGCAGAAAGGGCCAGGCAAAGGGTATCCAACACGATGGCAGTGGAAACATACGGAAACAGTTTCAAAGACCTGTGGAGGATTAAGATAGATTCAAAAAGTGGAGTAGTACAATGACTACCGCCAAAATTGAAATTTGAGCTAGCTGGCTGGTTATTACCACTTGAATAAATCCATGTGAGTATGGAGACATCCAGGTTGGTCAGTGCTATGTTGACCAGCACGATCCAGCCTTGTGCGTTTGTGTGTGTGAGGTTGAATGTTCGGGAGCGAGGTTCAGTTAATTGAGCTGCTCTAAAGAGACGAGAGTATTATATCACTCACCTTTCTGCATTGAGTGGCACAGCAGCCCGTGAGAAAAATCTGTAGGCATCATAGTGCCTGGTGGACAAGGGAAATCAAGTGTAACGGATGTAATACCAGTATTGTGGAGATGAGTAGCCCAGATATGTTTCTACTTACGTGCAACAAACAGGGCCTTGTTCCACAACGTTGTTAATTACCCTTTGATGCACCCTCAAGGGAAGGTTTTGATGCTTGTTAATTCCACTGTCTCCCGTTGACGACGACTCAGGAGCGTATAACATTGCCCATTCATGCAATCCACAGCAGTTTAGTCTTGGAGGTTTGGCACTGGATGTCTTCAAGAACCTGCGAATCCACCTGATACCCATGAGACGATTCTTGGACAGCTTTTGGGGGTCTGGATCAATATAAATTCCCCCCTCTTCCGTCTGGGCCCAACATTGGCATCCTTGGCGCGGCCCAACCCCATCCTCTCTAGAGTTCACACCCATCAATACCATGTTCATTCCTGGACTCCAATCCCTCAACAGTGTAGACGGCTTGAAGAACCTACCGTAATAGGATGAAAAAAAATTGTAAACTGGGTTATCTCTATCTCGTAACCTACAAGCGTTCTCTCCCAGTAGGGCCACTGCCTTTGCCCTGTCCTGCTCTACGAGAGGCATCCACTTCTCCGTAGGCATCACCACCTTGCAGTGAGCAGGAGTTGAGATAATGGACTGCACTGCTGCAGCCATCACAGGGTTGGCAAACCCTACCACATGGCTGTGAGGTACCATAAGTAGCGAAGGGATAGGGTTCGAGTAAGGGAATAATTATATGTACCAATAGAGGTGTACATATATCCCACTCCCCTTCGAATATTGAGGATTATGTATGTACACCGGTAGAGGTGTATATTTACAATTAACTGATATTGCATCGTAGTAGCCGAGACAGGGTCTTCTACTTTAGGAACAGTACTACTCAAATAGTAGCAGAATCTAAGTACACTGCTGCCACTATTCTATTATATTATTTGTACCAGTCCTAATAATGGTAGCAGTATTTGTCATAACTACATAGCACGCGGCGGATCGTGTTCCCTCTGCAGCCCAAGCGTTGGTAGCCACTAACGTCCATTAACACCATGTGAAGAAGCTACAACAATTATTGGGGTAAACCTACTCAACTAAGTGGATGAGCTTACAATTATTAACGACGACCTTGAAACGCCAATGGCACAAGTAAACAAATAAATACTAGAATATTACCAAGTCTCAGTACTTGAATTGTAACAGCAGTACCTGTGCAATAGTAGCTGCAAATACAACTATTTCATTGTAGTAGCAGTTGTAGTAGTTGTGCAGTTACAGTTGCTACTAATATGTGATATTTGTTATTCCTGTTCGCCAACGAGAAGATTTCTCTTCTGTTCTTCAATATAGTCAATAGGAAAATAATTACTTTTAGTTCATTTTTACTAAATACGGTGTTACTATTATATGCTGTATTGTATAGTTACTACTAGTGCATCTTCTTGTAGCATAATATCAACTTAAAATATCTCTCAACGTGTGATGTTAAGGCATCTTGAGACAAGAGTAAACAAAAGCAGATAGAAAAATGCGAACATAATGTTGTCATGCTATGTCCTACATAGAAGGCTTCAGTTTCAGTTCAACCATCCCATTTCAACCAACAATAACGCTTCACTCGACTCTTAGACAACAATACTCAATAATATAGCCAGCTAGAGCAACACCTTTCCTAAATGTGCTTACGAGGCAATTACATGACACTACATATCTCTTGTTTGAACGAAAGAACAACGCTGCGGCAATCGTATCAGATAATGAAAATAATAATCCTGAGAGGGAATGATATGGAAGAGAGGATTTATGCCATCACACAATGATGAGTTCAGTTCCAAGCACCGGAAGGACATTGTTGATAATATTTTTCCTCTAGCATCTCTAGGTTTGAAAAGCAGCAAGCACTTCACCAATGGTGAAGGTGAAAAAAATAGGTAACTCGTACTTGTGGCCATTTTCATCTCATGAGACGAAATTCTTTAACTAAATCTGCTCTTTGAAGCAAACGCAATAGCTATACACGCCGCCGCCTATTCACACCACGGTATCCACTCTAGCCGTCGTCACGACCTCGCTATTATCATCATATTTGGTCCCTGGGTGTGAACAGCAATTGCAAGTGTAACCCATTCTCAGAACATAGCCTAACAGGAAACCCAGAAAACCAAGACCAAGAGGAATAATCAAAAAGACTAGGGTTTCCATACTTCTTCGTTGTTATGATACCTGTGCTAGGGTTTTAGTAAGGGATTCTCTTCTACTGCCGAGCAACACACTGAGCAATGGGGCGAGTTGTAGCTATGCACGATGCAATACTATGCTCGTTTTGTGGCAAACAATTTCACACACCCCAGAGAGTTGAAGAATGCCGTTCTCGCTCTGTCGCGACCCATAATTAGGGTTAAATATATCTGAAAACTTGAAAGTACAAGGACGCTATCCAATACCCCGTACAGAGAACTGAGTGCTGCCAGAAGTGGTGTATGTGTTATGAACGCTCATTTCCGGGGAAACGACGAAACAACTCAAATTGAGACTAAGTTGATGGAAGGGCGATACGGTAGTTTTGGGCGATAGCAAAAGAGTAGGTCTGACGAGAGCATATCTAAGGAAATGCTCATAAGTGCCTGCCTACTGCGCAGCCAAGACTTTTATCAGAGTAGTATGGCATTACCCACAATGTACTGTTGTTTATTCTAACATCATAAGACCAGAATAAGGCTGGGGACCAGATATATGGTATATGTCATAGCCACATATCGGTACAACTCCTCGTCCCAATAGGAACGGGGCATCAAACCACATATAATTATATGTGCGTACCTCCTCCACCTTTGAGGAGGCGTGTGTGGGTTCACCTTGAGCTCTTTATTCATTATTACTGTCTTGCCTCACCTGTACGTAAGGCATAGGGCTGGGTGTGGTTTGGGCATCGGGAAAATCGCCGTCAATATAATGACTCGTTGTTGGGGTACTGAATTAAATGTTAACATCACATAGGCTGAGACTTGCCTATTATGCCCCCCCCCATGGGTACAGGTGGTATATTTTCCATTGTACATATTATGGGCTGCTGCTTGCGGGAGAGCATTGTTTGAATTCTATCTGAGGAGCGCTGATTATTACTCACCGGCCTCTACCATAATTACAAATCCTTGACACACGTTGTTGTGGCTTGTGATAGATTGAGTAGTTATTAGTCAAATACTCTTGATGGTAAGACTTTCTTTCATTTAATGTAGAGTGAGAGATGACACACTGCATTATGTACTGCCATGACATTTTATACCACCTTATACAAGCCACCCGTATATGTAGTGTTTTTCCAATGGGTTTAAATATTGTTGTCCGTCCGATGATTGTTGCAACAGGAACGTGGGCTCTCTCTCCTGCAGAAACGCATGGTTCCCTGGCCTACAAATAAACTAACGCTGTGTTACCCTCCTAATGCAAAATGAAACTCCTGACGTACAGGCTCCCTGCTGCTATCA
>PJEL010003684.1_pt1 | contig 12945 bp, 8 predicted proteins | sample 1853271 | NCBI WGS metagenome assembly PJEL01 (sample SAMN08108733, study PRJNA415343) | Invertebrate metagenome, whole genome shotgun sequencing project. | host: Globobulimina | place: Sweden: Gullmar Fjord | collected 2015-08 | reverse complement strand
GCCCTCGGGGAGATCCGGGATGTTGTTGACGGCGGCCTGAAGATCGAGCATGAAGCGATCGAGGTTGGTTCCCTCCTCGATCAGCACGTTGATCACCGCAACGGATTCCTGAGCCTTGCCCACCACATCGTCGAGACCTGTGAGTTCCGTAATCGCCTCTTCCACCTTGTTGACGATCTGCTGCTCGACCTCGAGCACCGATGCGCCGGGATAGGTGATGATGACGAAGGCTTCATTCAGGTGCGCATTCGGAAAGAACTCGCGCGGCATGTCCATGTACATGCCGACGCCGAGAATAACGAGGATGATGAAGACCATGTTGACCAGGATCTTGCGGTTGACTGAAAAACGGGGAATATCCATCGCGACTCCAGTCTTCTAGGCGCCTTCGCCCTATTCCTTGATCTCTACGGGCGCGCCATCCTTGATGCTCCACTGCCCCTTGATGACCAGCATCTCCCCTGTCTCGAGGCCGGATGTGATCACGACGTGATCACCCGACCGCTTGCCGAGCGTTACGGCTCGGCGCTGAGCAACGTTTTCGACGATCACGAATGTGAAGGGCTTACCGTACTGCTCGACGATGGCGGTGCTCGGAACGGTGATCGCGTTTTCCTGTTTGCCGACCACGATGCTAGCTGAAGCCGCCATGCCCGATAGAATTTGGCTGGCGGAATCATCAACCACGATCTCGATATCAAAACTTCGTGTTGCCGGATGACTGCGCACACCGACAGCGCGCACTCGACCGACAAAGGTTTGCTGGTCGAGCGCCGGTACATTGACGCTGACGGGCATTCCAGCCCGGATCACCACGGCGTCTCTCTCGGAGACGCTGCTGCGGATCAGAACCCCCGAGAGATCGACGACGCTGGCGATCGGCATGCCCGGTGCGACGAGTTCGCCCTCTTGGGCTCCCTTGTATGCCAAGCGCCCGGCGAAAGGCGCGCGAATTTCCGCGTGTTCGAGCATCAACTCGGCCTGATCGAGCGCCGCCCGGGCGCCGAGATATCCACTTTCGGCCTGCAGGCTGGCGAGCTCGATCCCTTCGAATTCGACGTCGCTGATTCGGCCCTTCTCTTTCAGGCTGCGAGAGCGCTCGAGCTCGCGCTGTGTCTGCTTCTTCGCGGCCTCCGCCGCGATCATCCCTGCACGGGCCTGGTCCACGCCGGCGCGGAGAAGCCGCGAGTCGATTTTGAGGATCAGCTCTCCCGCATCGAGAGGATCGCCGAGTTCATGGGGAAAGCTCGCGACGGTTCCACCCGTCTCCGCCGCGATATCCACTTCGTGGATCGCTTCAGTGCTTCCGTTGACCTGAACGATCGATTCGAAAGTGCGCGGTACTATTTTCTGTATGACAACGGGCGTCGCTCGACTCGCCGCGATTTCGGAATCATCGGCGGGCGATCTCTCCCTCCGGCCGCAGGCTCCGGCAGTGAGAAGCAGGATCAACCCTGCCGATGCCAGCAATACACAGCTTGGTAAATCGAGCTTGCGCATTCTCATCGCTTCACTCCCCTTGGCGCATGGCGTCCTCGGACGAACTCCCGATGAGACTCTCGAGTGTCGCGAGGGCTGTGAGATGGTTGTAGCGCGCCCGGACGGCTTTGGCCCTGGCGGCGGTCAATGCGGTTTGGACATCCACGAGGTCGAACTCGGAGGTCTGTCCCATATCGTGGCGGTCGGTCATGAGAGCAAAGGTCTCTTCGGCTTCCCGCTCGGCGGTAACTCTGTGCTCGAGATTTTCGGCTGCCCTGGCCACTTCGTGCCAGGCTGCGTAGGCTCCGAGTCGTAACGATGCGAGAGCGTCGGAGACCTCGTAACCGGCGCGCCGCTGTTCGGCGGCGGCCATGCGGTAGCGCGCCGTGTTGCCCGCAAGATCGAAGAGGGGCACGCGGAGGAGCGCCGTCGCGCTCCAGGATCTGTAGTCGTCGAGGGCCGCCGTATCGTTTTCCCTCCAGCCGTAGTTGAAGGAGAAGTGAAGCGAGGGCACGAGTCCGGAAAGTCCCAACAGCTTGCCCGCCTCGCCCGCCTTTCCCACTTCGAGCAGGGCTGTCGCCGCGGCGCCTTCGGCGATGACACGATCCGCCAGATCCCTGGGAGTCAGCAAGGCGAGTTCGCTCGCCCGCTCCATGGTCCGGGTATCGACAGGCTCAGCGGCGAGAGCGGTCTCGAGCGGCTGATCGAGCAGCCGGTTCAGTTCCATCTCCGAGAGAATCTCCACCGTTTCCGCGTCGGTCATGAAGCTGCGCGCCTCGGCAAGCGTGACATCCCATCGCATCCGTTCCGCCCGATTGATCAGGCCCAGCGACTCGCGCTCAACGGCGAGCAGGCGACGGTTGTCCGCCGAGGCGAGGCCCTGCTCGGCGACGCCGACGAGTTCGCGGGCGGCGAGCAACTGGAAGTAGGCCTGCTTGATCGAGAGGATCAGCGCATCCCGCTCGGCGATGTGGTTCTGTTTCGCGAGCCGCGCGCCCGCGCCGCTGAGCCTGTTTTGCGCGACCAGATGAAGGTTGAGGGGAAACTCCTGGTTGACCGAAAGGCTCGTCCGGTAGGTGTCCCTATAAAGGAAGGGATCGATTTCGAATGGATCGATCGCCGTTTCGCCGAGGAACTCCTCCGCGAGGTCGTTGATCCCATCTATCAGGCCGATGAAACCGGCGCGGGACTGATTGGCCTGGGCCAGAGAACTGTCATCGACTCGCGTCAGCGAACTGCTGAGCGAGCCGGTGGGCAAGTAGGCCAGCAGGGATGCACGTTTGTCCCAAACGCTCGCGTCGAGCGCGGCGCGACTGGCCTTGAGCCCGCCGTTGCGCTCGAGGCCGAGCGCGACAGCTCCGTCCAGGGTGAGCACCCTCTCCACTTCGCCGACGGCGCCGTTCGCCGGGTTGGGCGGCAGCAGAGCCATCACGAGCAAGGTCGCGACAAGGGTAAGGAGCTGCCGGGTCCTTCCGGCCCCATGGCCGAACCGATCCTGTTTCATCTCTTAACCACTCCTTCCGGCCAGCGCGAGATCCCCGCGACCCGCTTGCTGAAACGGCTGATCCAGTCGATCTCCAGTTTGATGAGCTCCAAGTAGAACCGGATGATATCCTCGGCGACGATGCTGGTGTGCGCCACCGTATCGCAGTGCGATTTAAGAAAGTCGAGTATGGGTTCGAGCTTCAGGCGCCGCTGCTCAAGATGTTCGAGAAGTACGGGACGATCCTCGAGATGGGCGAAGCCGGCCCCTGTCATCAAATTGAGGAAGATGTGCTCGGGCTCGGCGAGGGCCTCGGACATGAGGCGGTGGAAGTAGTCGATGCCCGCTGGGGTCACCTTGTAGACGGTGCGGTCGGGATGCCGGCTGCCGCTTTCCTGGTGGGCAGTGAGCACCTTCTTCGCCTGCAAGCGCGTTAAGCCCTTATAGATTGAGGGGGTCGAGATTCCCACCCAGTTTTTCATGTCGCGGCGTTCGAGCTCCTGCAGGATGTCGTAGCCGTGTCGCGGTCTCTCGATCAGCAAGCCTAGGATAACGAGATCGACTTTCGACATGGAACCTCCGTTACTAGTTACATGGATAATAGTATACTCGATACTAGTCAAGAGGCGAATATTATCCGAGATAGTAGGCATGGACTCTCGCGGGGCCCGGGCGATTCCCTCTTTTTTGCTGGCGTGGGGCTCCCATTGGCGTTAGGTTGTAAATCTATTGCAGTCAACGATATGCGTTGAGTCAGGAGGGCTGCCTTTTGGGAACGGGCGCGACATCAATGCGGATCTCTGTCGGCACCGACACGGGGAAGGTCCGCAAAGTCAATCAGGACTCCTTCTTCGCGGAGGAACCCGCAGAGGATAAGCGGGGAACCCACGGTTGCCTGTTTGTCGTCGCGGACGGCATGGGCGGCCATGCCGCCGGTGAGGTGGCCAGCGCCCTCGCGATCGATATTGTGAGTAATACCTATTATGACTCCGAACTCGATTCGGAGACGGAGCCGGGAGATAGCCTCCGGCGCGCTTTTCGCGAGGCCAATTCGGCAATACTCAAAGAGGGCAGCAGTAATCTCGATCGCTACGGCATGGGAACGACATGCACGGGCATCGTTCTGCGTGATGATCAGTATTGGATCTGCCACGTGGGTGACAGCCGGATCTACCGCATGCGAGGCGGAAAACTCGAAATCCTGACCGCCGATCACACATTGATCCAGCAGATGATCGAAAAAGGGGAGATCAACGAGGGGGAAGCCGAGCGTCTTTCGATCCGGCACATCCTCGTTCGCGCGATGGGGATCGACGAAAAAGTGAAGCTCGATCTGAGCGATACTCCGATTCCTCTTCTCGCTGGAGACACGCTGCTGATCTGCAGCGATGGTTTGCACAGCGTTATCCCCGATTCCGAGATCGCCGAAACCCTTGGTCGGCTGCAGGGCGATGAAGCGGTGAAGACTCTCGTGAACAAGGCCAACGAAGCCGGCGGCCCCGACAACATCACCATCGTATTGGTCGAACGACTCTAGCTGCGCGAGAGCGGGGGGAGGGCGAGATGCCATCCGAAAAGGCCAAGCCCGCACGACCCATTTACCACTGTACAATTTGTGGCGAGGCGATGCCTTGGGCCGGAGGTCGACTGCGTCTGATTTGCGACAATGTCGCCTGCCATGGCGAGCGGCCTCGTCCCTCGCCGATCGAAGTGCGCGAAGGGGACGAGCACGATCGCCTGGCCCTCATGAATGTGTCGCGTCGCTTCTTTGGAAGCAGCCACATCCACGCCTTCGACGAGGTTTTTCCTCTCGCTCGCACACCTTTCCTCGTCGTCGAGTTCTCGGGTGAGCGGGCGGGCTACATGGCCTATGCGCTCAACTTCCCGGAGAACGACGAGGCGGCCGTCGTCCTGCTCGTCGTGCAGCCCGGTTTTCAGGGGCGCGGGGTCGGAACGGCCCTCCAGGGGGCGCTCGAAGCGGTCTGCCGCCCGAAAGGCGTAACTCAAATCCGCGTGAGCAGCACGAACGACAATATTCCCGGGCTCTATTTCTACCAGCGGGTCGGTTATGTCGTGGACGGCATCACCCTCGGCGCCGCCGCGCAGGTGATCGCCGAGCATGGCGAAGTGGAGGCGTTTGGATTCGGAGGAATCCCTATCCGCGATGAGATTCAGTTGATCAAGAAGATCGGCTCGCTCGAACCCACGATTTGATCGGTCATCAGAATACCGAAATTGTAGTATGCGATAGCGCATTTGCGCTTCATTGTTTCGAAAAATCTTCATCCTTTCAGTATTGGAAAGTCAGGGTGTAAACTTTTTTTCTTGCCCCGGCTTTTTTCTTTGCATATCCAAGTTCAAACCTTAACTTTCCGCCGTTCGGTACTGCCGAACGGATTACCCGTGCGAGCTTGGAGAACCGTCTTTCCCCCCCGCTATACGGTCCCCATCCCCCGCCCCACCCTTGTCCGCACAAATAAGCCCTCGTAAGAGGGCTCGCCTCCCTTCCCCTTCGCGATGACGCGTGATCGTCGATCTGTGTCATCCGTGCCCCATTGATACTTGGCAATTCTAAACTTTGGCAATTTGGAGGGAATAATGACGAGGACTCTCTCACTGGTCTTGAGCCTGGCTTTGCTGGTTCTGACCTTCAGCTCCGTGATGGCTCGACCCGTCTTTGACGGCAGCCGGCCGGTTGAAAAACAGGTTAGCCTGTTGCCGATCAGCCCGGCGGTAAACGTCGATGCCCGCGCGGATACGCTGTTCCTGTTCGGCGCGCCTGGCAGCGACGCCGCGTTTGGTGCACCCGGCACCGACGGACGCGGATTCACCTTCGACACAGTCGGCGGCTCGACGGACTGTGGCTGGGTCGGCGTCGATAAAACCACTCAACCCGACACCTACTGGCACCTCGAGGATGCCCAGGGCCTGGGACACGGCACAGATATGAGCGCCGCGCTCCCGTTCGACACGGGTGACACGCTCAACGACTATGCGATGCACTGCGGTCGCTGGGGCGTCTGTGGCTGGCTCTCGGAAGACGGTTACGGCAACAATTGGGACCAGCATCTGCGTCTCACTTGCGGCGACTTCGAGACGAGCGCCGTCTTGGATCTCGCCTGGATCTCCGACTATGAAGGCGATGCCTGGGACAACGGCCAGATCTTCATAGAGACCTTCGCAAGCGGCATTATGACGCTTGAGGAGATCTACGCGAATGATATCGCTCACGAGACGACCTTCAGAGATACGACCTTCACCGTTCTCGCCACCGACTACCCGGTCGATAGCTTCGGTGATTTCATCATCCGCTTCCACTCGGACGGAGCTTGGTCCGATGAGGATGGCCTGTTCGCCACCGATACCGGCGCGATGTGGGTCGATAACATTGTAGTAACGAAGGACGAAACTGAATCCTGGCGCGACGATTTCGAAACCGGCGTGTTGCCTTCCACCGTGACTCCGGAATTCCCCACCGGCGCCGGCGACAAGGCGGAGCTCTACAGCAACCTGTATACTCAGGATGTCTGCTCGCTAAACATGTCCTTCGCCTGGGGCTTCTTCGATCTGGGAACGACCAACCCGAACTATCCGATCAGCGTTATTCAGTACGGTCCTCCCTACATGGACAACGACATTCAAAGCCCGTTGCTCACGATGGCCCACTCCGTCGATGATCCCAACGGAACCCCGATGTCGATGGGCGTCGATACCCAGGTCAATCTCGACTTCTGGGTCTACGCCGACATCCCTGCGGATCCGCTCATTCGCTACAGCTGGTCTCTCGCTGCCTTCACGGAGGAGCTCGGCTGCATGAGCGTTTGGAAGAACGACAACTTCGTCTACTACGGCGACAACCTGCAGTGGGGAATCCACCACGAGGACCAGGCGGCAACGCTTGCCGTTCAGGAGTCCGCGCAGGGCGGAACCGTTTCGGGCATCAAGGTCGCGCTCAACTGCGTCGATATGTGCCCCTTCTGGTGCGACACTCAGGGCAGCGGCGAGAACCACACGCCGGGTCCCTTCATCGATGTCGTCAGGCTTTCGCTCGTCGAAGCCTCGTCCGTCGCTTGGACGGTCTTGGCTCTCAACCGCCTCCAGGACAACTTCCCCGAGGCCTCGGCCGACGGGCATGGTGGCGCGGCAGGCAAGGTCCGTATGGATCCCGCCAGCAACGTCGAGCAGATCTCCAGCCCGATCGTCGTTGTCGGCGACTCGACGCTGGTCGAGCTGAACATGGATGGACACGGCGGAATCAGGGAGAGCTTCTCGACGGCCGCCGGTGAGATTCGTCCCGAGTTCTGGTTGTACTTCCAGATCGTCGCCGGTCCTCACGCGGGCATGCTCAATGCCTCCATGGGCGATCCCAACGGCAGCGATGGTTGCTACTCGCCCTATGAGGGGACGATGCCTGACGCCGATTCCGGACTGCCCGATTGGGGTATCATCCGAGCGGACTATGGCCGTTATCAGGGAACGCCGCAGCCGAGTAAGTATGCGTTCGATTTTGCGGACAACTACTTCGAGCCCGGCGACATTGTCCACTACTTCTATCGTGCGGTCGCGGACGATGGATTTAGCGAGAACCGTCCCCAGTGGTCACAGTCAAGCACTCCGGCCTTGCGCGCGCCATACATCCAACGCTGTCTGCCGACGACCGGCGCTCAGCTGTTGGTATGCGACGATGGCGGCGGCGTCTTGCCTTGGTGGCAAGAGGGCCTTAGCTACAACGGCTACGCCGGCTATGACACCTACACAACGCTCGCGTCGGGATCCGGACAGGAAAACGGTCTGGCCGGACGCGCGGTTGAGTCGGATATCGCCCAGTACAACTGCATCATTTGGGACTCGGGAAATCAGCAGAACTTCCTGGTTTGCTCCATCGGTGGCGATGACAAGACCGAGGACGATCTTCTGCTGACCCGCTACCTCACGAACGCTACGCATCAGGTTGGACTGTGGCTCTTTGGAGACCTGGTTGCCAACGATCTCGGCGAGGGCTCCGGCTTCCTGGCCAACATCCTCGCCGCGGAGCTAGTCTCCCCGAGCACTTACTACCACGATGTCTCGGGCATTGTGGTTCCCAAGGTCAAAGCCGTTGATCCGGCGCTCAGCTACCTTGGCGGACCTCCGGAGTTCTGGGTTGATGGCGGCTGTCCTTCGATCGAAAACTTCTCGCTGATCAACGTCAGCCCCACGGCGACGATGGCCAGTGTAAGTCACGATTGGGAGGTCCAGGTCGCAAGTGAAGTTGCGGGCATCAAGAATCTCGACCCCGATGGCAACGGTGAGGATACAAACGAGCAGGGGCAGTCGAACCCCGTCGTTTACCATCCTTACAGCTACTATCAGGTTTGGGATTCGGGCTACGCCTCGAGTGCGAATATCGACTATGGCCGCAAGCAGGTCGGCGACGTTCTCGAACTGCTCCTCAACTGCAGCTCGAACGCTGCTCCCGATGCCGTTCCCGATACTCCGGCTTACACACGCCTGGATGGGAACTTCCCGAACCCGTTCAACCCGACAACCACGGTGAGCTTCTCCCTGTCCCAGGGCGAGCACGTGAATCTGTCGGTCTACGACATCTCGGGTCGTCTGGTTAAGGAGCTTGTCGATACGTCCATGAAGGCCGGATCCCATGAGATTATCTGGGATGGCAAGTCGGACGATGGTGTTAAAGCAGCAAGCGGCGTCTACTTCTACAAGTTGGACGCCGGCACCTACAGCGCCACCGACAAGATGGTGATGCTGAAGTAGCAATAGCTGACCTGGGTTACCCCTGGTGCAGCGGCGGCCCGGCTCTTCGGAGCTGGGTCGCCTTTTGTTTGCGGGGCGGTTAAGCCCCAGGAGCCGAGTTACTTTTGACTTCTCGATAGTGTATAATTGGCGGATGGCGTATTATCGGTATATTGCGGAAACGCGGAGCGGGCGGGGGCTCCCGCAGCTCTGGGTCACCCTCGGACTGCTATTGGCCGTCTTCGCGGCCCAGCCCGCGATGGGCGCCCTCGTCATCAACGAGGTGATGTCCTGCAATACCCTCACGAAGTACGACTCGAATGAAGAGTATCCGGACTGGATCGAGCTCTACAACACGGGTCCGGACGATATCAACATCGCCGGCTGGGGCCTCTCGGACGATCCGAACAATCCTTTCAAATTCGTCTGCCCGTCCCGCACCATCACGGCGGGCGCCCGGCGTCTCATCTACGCATCGGGCACGCTGAGCTACTCCTATGAGATTCACTCCAACTTCAAGATCGATTCCGATGGCGAGACCTTGACCCTCGTCGATCCGGAGGGTCAGATGGCGGACTCGCTGTTCACGGGGTACATGCCCGCGGACGTCTCTCGCGGGCGCATACCTGATGGCGAAGACGCCTGGTACTTCTTCGCCGAAGCGACTCCGGGCAATCTGAACACGACGACGGGCTATCGCGGCCTCGCTGCCGCGCCAAACATCACGGTTCCCGGCGGCAACTACGAGGGCGCATTTGCCGTTGAGATCCACAGCCCCTCCCCATTGGCCGAGATCCGTTATACGACCGACGCCGTCGACCCGACCGACCAGTCTTCGCTCTACGCCGGCGCAATAGCCGTCGATATGACGAGCATCCTCCGCGCGCGCTGCTTCGAGGACAGCCTCGTGCCGAGCGCCGTCACAACGGCGACCTACCTATTCGGCGAGAGCCGCTCGCTGCCGATTGTGTCCCTCGTCACGGACCCGCGCAACCTCTGGGACGAAGAGATCGGCATCTACATTCTCGGCGACGACTACAACCCCGAATGGCCCCACTACGGCGCCAATTTCTGGAAGCCCTGGGAGCGCCCGGCCAGCATGGAGCTGTTCGAGTCGGACGGGAGCACCGGTATCGATCAAAACATCGGTATTCGAATCCACGGCGGCTACTCGCGCGCGCAGGCGCAGAAGTCGCTGCGTCTCATCGCGAGGCGTGGCTATGGGCAGGAGACCTTCGACTACCAGGTCTTTCCCGAGAAGGCGATCGACGGCTTCCGCTATCTCGTCCTCCGCAATTCGGGAAACGACTGGTGCTACACGCAGATGCGCGACGGCTTTGCGCACAGGCTGACCGAGGGCGAAGATCTTGGCGTCCAGGGCTACCGCCCGGCCGTCATTTTCATCAATGGAGAGTATTGGGGAGTGCAGAACATCCGGGAGCGGATGAACGACGACTATCTGCATGACAACTACGGCGTCGATCCGGAGGAAGTGGATCTGATCAAGGAGTACGACTTCGTCATGGCCGGCGACGACGTGCACTACGAGGCGATGATCGATTTCGTCGAGACGAACGGCTTGGCGAGCGAGGCGAACTACGAGTACATCCAGACGCAGATGGATGTCGAGAACTTCACGACCTACTTTCTCTACGAGGTGTTCTGGGGCAACCTCGATTGGCCCCACGGCAACATCAAGTACTGGCGACCCCGCACGCCGGGCGGCCGCTGGCAGTGGCTGCTCTACGACGTGGATTTCGGTTTCGCGCTCTATCCTCAGTACGGCGACTACACGCACGACACGCTGCACTTCGTCATCCGCGACGACGGACCCGTTCCCCCGCGCGCCAACCTACTGCTGCGGGCTTTGCTCGAGAACGACGACTACCGGCGCGACTTCATCAACCGCTACGCCGCGCTCATGAGCGGCCAGCTCACGGCAACGCGCATGTCGACCATCCTCCAGCAGACCGCTGGGGAGATCGCAGGCGAAATGCCGGGTCACATGACCCGCTGGGGATACGACATGGCCCGCTGGGAGGCGGAATTCGCGCGGGTGGAGGAGTATGTCGAGCTGCGCGGCGATTACGCCCAGACTCATGTCATGCAGCAGTTCAGTCTGCCCGATACGCTGCTTCTGAGTGTCGCCGTCGAGCCGCTCCATGCCGGCAAGCTCGAGTTCGCGGGACTGTCGATCGACTCGGCCTGGAGTGGTGTCTTTTTTCGGGGCAACCCGATCCCTCTGCAAGCCGTTCCCGGGTCGGGCTACCTCTTCGACGGCTGGTCCGAGCCCGGCCTGCCCGACAGCTCATCGGTCGTCATCAGCCCGGACGGCGCGATGCAACTGACGGCGCGCTTCACGGAGGGCGGTCCGGTCTCGCCGATTATCGTAATCAACGAGATCAACTACAACTCGTCGCCCACCTTCGACACCGGCGACTGGGTCGAACTGCACAACCCGGGCGACGCGGCTCTGGATCTGGCGGGCTGGCGCTTTCTGGACTCGGAGGATTCGCACGTCTTTACGCTGGCGGCGGGGGTCGTCGTTCCGCCAGGAGGCTTCATCGTGCTCTGCGAGGATCGCGACGATTTCCTGGCGCTGTTCCCGGAGACGGAGGCCGTGTTCGGCGACCTGGGCTTCGGATTCAGCGGCAGCGGCGAACTCCTGCGCGTTCAAAACCCCGAGGGCGAACTCATCGACGCCGTGGTCTACGGCGACTCGCCCCCCTGGCCGACCGAGCCCGACGGCTACGGCCCGACGCTCGAACTCATCGACCCGCGCAGTGACAACAGTTTGCCCGGCGCATGGGCGGCCTCGCAGGGCAATGGTACGCCGGGGGCGACCAACAGCGTCTACCTCACGGGTCTCGCGCCCCTGCCGAGCCCGGTGCTCCAGCTCGGAGCGCCCCACCCCAACCCTTTCAACCCGCGCACCGTTGTTCCCTTCACACTGCCCAACTCAGGCCCGGTTCGCCTCAGCGCTCACGACCCCCGCGGGCGGCTTGTCGCAATGCTCATCGATGCAAGGCTACCGGGTGGCCGGCACGAGATTGTCTGGGATGCGGGAAATCTGCCGAGCGGCGTCTATCTGCTGCGACTCGAGGCCGCGGGTGAGATCCGCGTCGCCAAGACACTTTTGCTTAAATAGCGAGCGCTAGTGCCGACTCTTTTAAGGTTTCGCGCCGCCCAAACGCTTGGTGATCGTCTCCTGCGGAACATAGCTCGATCGCGCCTCCATCTCTTCGAGTCCTGCTGCTGAGAGGAAGGGGATCATCTGCGCCTGGGCGAAGCGTTCGTCGTCCGGCGGGACATCCGCATACCAGTAGATAGGGACGCCGCTCTGGGCGAGTCGTCGCTGTAGCGCGAGCACCGCTTCGGGATCGCCGTGCAGCTCGCGCGGGGTGACATCGTTCCGAAGACAGCTCGCCGCTAGCGTGCCCACCGCTTCCCCGATCGCCCACTCGACATGATGCACACGGTAGGCGCCGTTGGTGATGTGGGTTGTACCGATGTTCTTTGCGGCGGGCAGCAGGTTTTCGAGATCGGCGGGGATGAGCGCCCCGAGCGGAATCTGGAAGGGGCGCGTCTCGGCGAGCATGGCCGGGTCGCTGCAGATGCCCGAATGGAGATCGAGGCCGTAGTGTCCGATCCCGACGGAGTCCTTGAAGAACCGTGCCCGCAGCCTGCCGGGCAGCGAAGCCTTGGCGACATCCTGTTCGTGTACGGTGACGAGCGCAACGATCCGGCGCGACTCCCGGATGTAGGGATGCATGGCGAGGCCGCCTTCGTCGCCGAGCAGGTCGGCCCTGAGCTTCAATTCCGGATAGCCCTTGCCGCCGTCCGGGCGCGGCATCTCCGTCTGCATATAATAGAGGAACCCCAAGCTCAGCGCCCTCGCCGCCTCTAGGCTACGAAGAACGAGCGCGGGGGGCATGTCCAGCACCTGCCCCTCTCTAAAATCGATGCTCGGCCAGTTGATGAGCGAGATGCCGTGAGAGCCGCCCCGGTCGGCGAAGTTCTTGGGATCGAGGAGGCGACGGTAACCCCAGAAAGAACCGCCCTTACCCGGCAGCGGCTGGAAGAGCGAGAGACTCGCGCTCCCATCATGCTCTTCATAGCGCCCCGGATAATAGTCGAGCGGCGCGGAGATCGAATGCGATTCGCCCTCTCGAAATTCCACGGCGAAGGGGTAGGTGAAGGCCTGGTTGCAGAGGGGCTCAGGCTTCGCCCGCGCATGGGGCTCGCCC
>PJEL010003683.1_pt1 | contig 12945 bp, 9 predicted proteins | sample 1853271 | NCBI WGS metagenome assembly PJEL01 (sample SAMN08108733, study PRJNA415343) | Invertebrate metagenome, whole genome shotgun sequencing project. | host: Globobulimina | place: Sweden: Gullmar Fjord | collected 2015-08 | reverse complement strand
TTGGCAATAGATTCAGCTGGAAGTGCTTTATATATTTTACCTAGATCTGTAGAATAAAATCTTTTGTACAGTAATTGTATTTTGTCCCCAACATTAAGAAAAGGCAGCTCTTGTTGGAATCTAAGAAGCCTTTGCACTTTAGTCATATTAGGTTTTTTTATTACCACGGTTTTGGGCAATATGCCTGGGTTTAGGGGTAATTTATTGTCTTAATATACTCAATTTTATCCTTTTTTACACGTTTTTAAGCGATTTTTCTTCTAGCGAATGCCCCGATATTCAAGCTGGTAATTATAACCAAGACTATTCCTTAAGGAGTGGGAGCAGCAGTATTCGGGTCTGTTGGGGCATCAAACGAGTATTCAGGGGTGAGTTAGGGTACTTAGGATTTTGAAAAGCACTACCCAATCATAAGAATGAAAAACAAGATTTTAAGGAATATCCTAAAGGTTTTATAGAAGAACAGTTACCTAAATTCAAAATAAATTCTTAGATTTGTTACCGGAGTTGGTCGTTATGAATATATTGGTTCCACATGAGCAGCCTATACTCGGGATATTTGAATTTTACATATGGAAGTCAACATAATAAATAAGAGCAAACATCCTTTGCCTGCATATGAAACTATAGAGTCGGCAGGAATGGACCTTAGAGTAAATGTAGAAGAAAAGATAGTAATAGCTTCAGGAGAGCGTAAACTTGTTGATACAGGTTTATTTATAGAGCTACCTAAAGGATATGAGGCTCAGATAAGGCCTCGTAGTGGGCTGGCATATAAGAAAGGAGTTACCGTTTTAAATTCTCCAGGGACGATAGATTCCGATTATAGAGGTGAAGTTAAGGTGCTTTTAATCAACCATGGTGATGAAGATTTTATTATTTCCGATGGCGATAGAATAGCCCAGATGGTAGTTGCTAAGCACGAAAGGGTTGTTTGGGAATGTACAAGCTCTATAGTTTCTACAGAAAGAGGAGAGGGTGGGTATGGTAGCACAGGAATATAAAAATTCTTCCGAGAAAATCGAAGTTTTCAACATCTACTTTTTCATTCTTTTAGTGAATGGTGCTTGTATAGACCCAGTATAGATGAAGTCAATAAGAAAAAATGGTGTCTATAATACTAAATTGCCAGATTTTAGAAATAGTTTTCAAATGGAAGCAGTAAATAAGCCATCTGCGATGGTTTCATTTGTATAGCATAACTGTGATATCGTATAAACATTTAGATAATTTATTATATTTTTTTATACTTGAAAAATAACGTTTTGTTTTTATTAAGAGCTCTTTGTATCTATCTGTATTACTTAGTATTTCATCATCTATAACAAATTTGCCAATATACCTTTTTAAATCTTTTGGTATTTGAATACCTAAGTCATCTTCGCAACTACAGCAATAGCTGTTCACAATATTATTATTTACTATTCCAGGCTTGCAATCAATAATATATTTGACTAAAGCTATGAGTGTATCATCTTTTTTATTTTTTTTTGCAGTATAGAGAGCTCTTTCTAGAGGTAAGCAGTCATCGTTATTCTTACATTCATCTGATGACCATATAGGTAAATTCGTTTTTTCAATAATAGTGCATACGGTATAAGCAGAATTGAAATAGCATGCAAAGCATAGATTAGATAATATTGAATGTTGTATCGGAAATGGTGCCTTTATAATAGATATAGGTATTTTTAACAATTCTATATCTTTATGTAACAAGATTTGTAGAACTTCTTTGCGTCCAAATTCTATAGCATCATGTAAGACGGTGCGATTTAAGATATCAAAATCAGGTGTTATGGAAACAAACTGTGCAGCTTCATTACTATATATTAAATTTATGATCTCTGTATTGGATTTTTTGCATGCGTAAAATAGGGGCGTTTTAGTATTAGTATCAACAATACCTAAATGGCAGTTTTTTCCCATGACAATACACATTTTAATAAGATTTATTTTATTTTCTTGTGCTATTAAATGAAGCAAACTATAACCAAAGCAATTTGATAAGCTTAAATCTAGACCGTGTTCTAGCATTATTTTAAAAACACTCTCAGAATTTATCCAGTATTCAGCAATTCTCTTCTCTTCAAGTAGATCCATTGTATTAACATTTGCGCCATTTTTAATATACTTTATAGTAAGATCGATGACTCGTTTTTTCACATTATCTAGTTTATATATCCCTTTTTTAGCCTTAAATGTATTATGGGTAAGTTCTAATAGATTTTTGGTATAATTTACAGGAGACTTTTTTGTAAATTTATTTAATATTTCTTCCGAAAAAGTTGAAGTGTTAAAAGCTGCTTTTTCATTGTTTTTGGTAGAGAGTGCTTGTTCTTGTGTAATAAGGCCATCCGTGATGGTTTTACATTCATATTTATTTGCGTTGGTATTTTCGTAATTATAATTTGCTTTTTTAATATTCTCAATACTACTAGAGCACGCCATAAAGCAAGTCGAAATAAGAATCAGTACTTTTGTTATCATAATTTTATATAAACAATTTTTTATTTGCTCATTTGCGCTACGAGAGATTTATTAAACAGGCACTATAACAGCTGGATAATGCTATTTTTAATATTTAAAAGCTGTTTTGCCTAAGCCGAGTTACTCACGTACAACGATTTTCTGGACAAGTCGACATAGTTACATTTCTTAGCTACCTAAATTGAATTTCTCAGTTAATAACCATGGGTTTTTAATAACTAGAACATGCTTTTTTAAACTAATTTCGAAGATCAAATTCATAGTACTAATTCCAAAATTCAATTTAGGTTAGCTAGGATACAAATGTATGAGTATGGTTTAAATATAAAAAATATATTACTTTTATTTTTCGATATAATTATATATTAATAGAAACAAAGTTTTCATAAACTAAATATAAGGACTTTTTTATATTACTTTTTGGGGTTTTATGTAAATTCACTTAATTCGCTCTTGCTGAGTCAGCTAGTTTCATTAAAGGTTTACTACCTATATAAATAGGTGTTTTTTGGTGTAGTGTTTGTGGTATTATGTCTAAAATTTTTTTGTTACCGTCGGTAGCGGTGCCTCCGGCTGCATGTACAATGTATGCCATAGGATAAGCTTCGAAAAAAAGACGTATTTTGCCATTTTTATCTTTTTGGGTAGCAGGATACATAAAAATCCCTCCAGATATAAGAATTCTATGTATTTCTGCAACCAAAGCTCCAGAGTATCTAGATTTTAATTCTAAATTCTTTAACTTATCTAAAAATAGTATAGTTTTATAATCAAAGATATTATTATACCCCTCGTTTATAGAGTAATATTGAAAAATACTTTGTGGTATCTTATATGTACTATATAGTAATTTATATTTTTTTTTCTGAAAACTATAGGCAAGCATATTGACAGTTTCTTTTATGGCATATGTAAGCATGAGCGTAGTACTATACAAGGCATACCCTGCGCTAACTATACTAGCATTCTGTAACAATGTAATTATATCTTTCGTAAAACTTTTGAAAATGAGGCTATCATCTTGTTTTTCATTATTTTGTGTGGATGAAGCTTTTGTAATAAAGCCATCCATGGATGGCTCTTTTTTAGAATATATGGGGTGGGGTATGGTATCGAATTCAAAGATAGCAAAAATTGTTCCTGTGGGCCCATTAGAAGTAATATTTGAAGAACCGTCTAGAGGGTCTATGCTCACAATATATTTTCCTTCATTGTTTAAAATTATAGGATTTTTTTCTTCTTCCGAAATTATAGCATAAATATATTTTATATTAGATAGTGCTTCTATAATTTTATTTTGAGCTAGAATGTCTATATATAGAGAATGCTCATTAGAAGGATTTAATGTAGTTTTTGATGTTTCTTTATCTACAAATGATATTTCCGATATATATTTGTATATGCTCAAACAAGCATTTCCGATACTGTTTATGATATTTTGTATTTCAACATCGGGAGTCAATGGTCTACACATCTATTGTTTTTTAATTTAAAATTAGCACAGTTGTTTTCTTGTTTTTTCAAAGTCTCTTTTATTACGATTTTAGAATTTTTTAGCAGTAATTCCAAATTAGGATTTCCTGCTTCTATCCAACATGTATACCAAAAATCACTTACCATCTTTATAGATTTTTTGAGTTGAATTTCTATGCTACCCTGCTGCATATTTTGGTATTTTATGCAATAATCTTTGGAGATAGTTTTGTTCATCTTACCATTTCTGCTTCTGAAAACATATTTTAAATTTTTGGGAAACATATTTGTAAGGCGAACATCATGTTCTAAAACGTCTTTAACTAAGCTATGGGTATGACATATAGCTTCCCATATATGTTTTTGGGTATCTGCTATATAAGTTGCCTTGTCTATAAATAGAGAGTATTCATTAAAAAAAAGTTTTGGTATTCTCGTTTCCCAAAAAGAGTGGATTCCTTTTTGATTTGTAAGTTGACCATCATAATTTCTTGTAGTATGTAAAGGGACATTAGCATCTGCAATATAATGACCTATATCTGCAGATATTTTTATTATACGTTCTACATCCTTGCTCTTAAATGCATTAATAAGTTTATATTTCTCTTTTTCTATTATCCACGGTAGCTTGCCATGATCGTTCAAAAATTTCTCTGTATATTTTTCTTTGGCTCGATTCCAATATTTACAGTCTTGTGACAATAACATTAAAATGCTTTTGTTATTTGTATTAACATTAGGAGTCTTGGTGGGATAATTTTCTATAAAAGATTCTATATCTATAAAATGCTTACATGCTTCGCCTTTAATAATATATCTGCGTTTATCGGGATTTACTGCACGTTCTTCTATAGTATCTGCATAAAATTTATAAAATTTAAACATTGCCGGGGGCAAAGAGAAAATCGCATACTTATTTATTTTTCTATGTGCAAAAAAACCCCATCCATAACTGTTTGAAGAAAACAGTACTAGGGCAGTGCATATAAAAATAAATCTAAACTTAAATTTTATATTTAACACGTCCAAGTATAGGAAATATATACAGTAAATAAAAAAGGAGACACATTGTCTCCTTTTTTAGTATAGTATTAATTTGAATTCCATTTTGATAAGGGAGTCCATGAGTTCTTATTCTTCTTATTCTTCTTATTCTTATTCTTATTCTTATTCTTCTTATTCTTATTCTTCTTATTCTTCTTATTCTTCTTCTTATTCTTATTCTTATTCTTCTTGCTCATTGTAGGGTTTCCCTTAGCCGCATTATTGATTTTTGATATGCTTTCTTCTTCATTATTTCTATCTATGTTTGTAGGATCATTACCATTACCATTATTTTTATTGGATTTGTCGCTATTATCATCATTTGTGCTACTTTTATTGTTTGAATTATTTGCATTTTCCTTACAATTATTGATTTGATTGCTTATGTCAGTAATAAAATAGTTGTTCTTGTTATTATTATCATAATCGTGATCGTAATTATCATCATCATTACTTAAACCATTATTGTTATTTATGTTTTTATTATTATCGGTTTGATCTCTTATGTTATTAGTAGAGGTGTCGTAGTTATATGGAATTTTCTTGTTTTTGTTGGAGGTTTGTATATCTTCTAAAACCTTCATACTCCAATACTTGTCTACTCCTAATGAATTTATTCGGTTTTTTCTACATCTTTTATAAAATCTGTTTCTTGTTTTAGACATTTTTATTATTTCGTACTGATCACGTTTCTTAGTTGTATTGGCCAAATTTTGTTCTTTTTGTTCATCAGAAAAAGGATATTTTTCGTCTGTTGTTTTAGGTGTACTAATTGGGTTGTATTTAAATACTGGATAATTCTCTGCATCAAGCCATTTTGTCTTATTATTATAATTACAAATATCAACGTCGATAAGCTTATGGTTATCCTTATTTTCAGTATTGCAATAAGATATGGTTGGAATAAATCTTTCGAAAAAGTCTTGTTGATTTATTTGTTTTTTTATAATGATTTCATCAATTCTTAATAAAATTTTCCGCATAATACATTGACCATTATCATTATGCTTTATGGCAGTATCAAATTGGTTATTAGAAAAAATTAATGGACCATTATCCTTATAATTTACGACAATATTTGATAGTACATAGCCATCCATTAATTTTGCTATTTTATAATTTAATATTAATTGTTGAGCTAACTTATCTGCCATTTTATTTTTTGTCTTTTCGTCATCATCAGGATTATTAAAAGTTTTTACTTCTATAAATGTCTTCTTTCCTATAAATGTTAATGCGTCAACTTCTTTAAGTAGTATATTGAAAGGAATAGGACGTTCTTCAGGATTTTTATAAAAAAAATCCAACATATCTTTAGATATGTTGGATGATTTTTTAACATATTGCTTAAATACTTCACTTAATCCATCTATTTTATCGAGTATATCAATATTCCTTATTCCAGGAGTAACATTATATAAAATACCAGAAAAATTAATTTTTCGTAAAAGTGTAATTTGTTGTCCATCCTCTATTTCATCCTTCTTTATGATCTTTATTAATAGAGGTATAGTTTCTTTTCTGAAAAGTTTTTCAGATTTATTTTCTTCAAATTCTTCATCTTCAGATCCATCTACTTTGGATTTATGTATATAATGCCCGCTCTCTATTAAACATTTATATAGTTTTGCATAATCTTTAGCATGATTTTTTTTAAAATCTTGATGGTTTGTTTTATTTTCTTGATATGCATTTAAAATTAACGTATTTCTAAATGGATAGCCTTTTAGCGACTTAATTATTTTTTTATTATTGAAAGGGGGCCATTTTTGTTGGGTTTTTTTTTTTGATTTGTGGTTTGATTTATACTTATAGAGACCATTATACTTCTTAGAATTATCAAAATCATCAAAATCAGAATCATAGAGATTGTGATTCTTATATGGCATCATTTGTGCTTCCACATCTTTTTTTTGTTCATTCATTTCATTAGTCATTTTTTGTAATTGGGTTTTAGTTTCTATAGGGAGATTTTTTTCTAAGTAGAGGAACTCTATTAATGATAGTGCATAATCGATCAGTTTGAATTTGCGTTTCAATAATTCAAGTTTATACTGCGATGATTTAGTATTCCTATTTTGATTCAAGTTGTTATTATTATTGTTAACAATAGGCTTTCCAGAACTGTATTTAGTGATTTTAGATTCATTTTGATGTGTAATGGATATATTATATAGACATTGGTCTATGGATGCTATTTCTTTTTTTAAATATCTTACATGATTTTTCATCTTTCTTTTAGTTATCGCTGCTATCTTTGGTTGCTTTTTTATAATTTCTGATTGTATGTTGTTTTGTTTATTTTTATTATTTTGAGCATTTCTAATAGTTGTCCTAGAACAACCAGAGGTTGTAAATATAAATATAAATATAATGTAGGTCGATAAGTTATTTTTCATAATACAAGTAATTTAAAAACTAAATAATCATAAATAATCCATTGCTAATATAAAGACAAATCGATGATATCAATCACTATCTCAATAGGATTTTTTTATAATTGTATAATACAATATAATAGGCTGTTTATTTGATTTTAAAATAGTTAATAATATAATTTTAATAATATTTATATTTTTGTAAAGTCTTTTTTATAGCTCATATTATTAGTATATATGTATAATAACCAGGGGTGGACAGGTTGCAGTAGACATTAAGTGGATATAATTTTTTTTTATAATTGTATAATTGTATAATTGTATAATTGTATAATTGTATAATTGTATAATTGTATAATATACCCAAAGGGTATCATTTTGAATAAACATAACATTGATAATCAGGCAGTTACGCATTATTTTAACTTCATTTTCAAAGGTTATCAGTATACAATGCTATGGCATATTTATTAGATTTTAAAATAGTCAATAATATAATTTTTAGGTGATAGTAAGAGATAGGTGAATATAATGTTACTAATAATTGTATAATACAGTGCCGCGAATCAGCTATTTAACTTATAAATAATTAATAATATGATTTTAATGAGATCCATATTACCGCAAGGTGTTTTTTTCATCGTTCATATTGTTGTAAATGATATAATGGCTATATTGTGAGTGGTGTCATCTTGAGTGTAGCAAAGGATATGATCGGCATAGTAAAAGTATTTTGGAGGCTGTACCTCTTTTTCTATCTGTATACCGTCTCTACTAAAAGTCCTGGTAGACAGAGACAGATTTAAAGTCTCGGATTTTGCGATTCTTTAAAATTATAAGATAAATTGTTAAAACAGGATTTATATTTATATAACACCCTAACAAAAAAAAAAGAGAAGTTTCAGTCTTTACAGCCTGGGCAAGTAGGTATATATGTATGTGGCCCCACAGTATATGGATACGCACATCTGGGACATGCTAGAAGTGCAATAGTGTTTGATGTTCTAGTTCGTTATATGAAGCACCTTGGATATACGGTAAAATATATTAGGAATATCACAGATGTAGGACATCTAGAAAGGGATTCCGACGATGGAGAAGATAAGATGGTGAAAAAAGCTAAATTAGAAAGCTTGAGCGTTATGGAAATAGCAACATATTTTACAAATTCGTACAGAGAGAATTTAAAGCAGCTAAATACACTAAATCCCAGTGTAGAACCCACGGCAACAGGCCATATAATAGAACAGATAGAACTCATAAAAAAGATAGTAAAGCGAGGTTTTGCCTACGAAGTAAAAGGTTCTGTATATTTTGATGTACAAAAATATAGTCAAAAACACGACTATGGTACGCTCTCTGGCAGAATAGTAGAAGATCTTATAAATAACACTAGAACTCTATCGGGACAGTTAGAAAAACGTAATCCTTTAGATTTTGCTTTATGGAAAAATGCGTCTAAGACCCATATTATGAAATGGCCCTCTCCTTGGGGAGAAGGCTTTCCAGGATGGCATATAGAATGTTCTGCAATGAGCACTAAGTATCTAGGGGAGCAATTCGATATTCATGGAGGTGGACTGGAGTTATGCTTTCCTCATCACGAGTGTGAAATAGCGCAGTGCGTTGCAGGATCTAACTTAGAGACACAGTCTCCAGTAAAATATTGGATTCATCACAATATGGTAAATATCGATGGTAAAAAAATGGGGAAATCTCTAAATAATTTTATTACCCTCAATCAGCTTTTTGAAGGTTCACATGTTACATTAGATAGGGAATATTGCCCTATGACACTCAGGTTCTTTATTTTACAGTCCCATTATAGAAGTATAGTTAATTTTTCGTTAGAAGGATTAAAAAATGCAGAAAAAGGATATATTAAATTTCTAAATACTTTATTAATATTACAAAGATTAAAAGTAAGCGAACTTTCTGGTCAAGTTATAAATAATGATGTTAATGAACCATCCATGGATGGCTTTATTACAAGAAACTCATCCACTCATAATAATGAAAAACAAAATTTTAAGACTTTTCCTTCTAGTTTTACAGAAGAATTGAATAAACTATACTCTTTATGTTATCAACATATGAATGATGATTTAAATACCTCTAGAGTTATAGCAACGCTTTTTGATATTTCCAAAATCATAAATACTTTAGATAGCAAAAACCAGTTGCAAAGTATTGGCAAAAATGCATTTGGGCAGATTTATAATTTTTTTAGTAATTTTGTGGCTGATATATTGGGTATATCAATAGATAGAAATCTGTGTAGCAAGAATATCATAGAACTTATAATGGGGATTTATTCAAAAGCTAAACGAGATAAAGCTTACGATACTGTAGATTTAATACGAAATAGCTTTAAAAAAGAAAACATAGCTATAATAGATAAAAAAAATGGTGGTTATGCATGGCAATATATTTTTTGAGAAATATTATGATTTATTGTAAAAAATATTTGTTTTTAGTTATAGCGATTGTATTTTCTTGCGTTATTGGTTGTATACCAGAGTCTTCAGATCATCGACAGTTTGTTCTTGAATATAAATGTGGTGAGTATCAAATAAAAATAAAACAAAATATAACTATACCTCAAAAGTATGTAAATTCAGTTAAAGGTGGCGATGATGAGTGGCCTAAAGAATTTCCTAATATTTCCATAGTGCCTATGTCTGATCTTTATAAAAAAAATCCTAGTTTACCATATTTGATTTATTATATGATAGGTCATGATATAGACAATGATCCAAAGCTCTTTAGTTTTTTAGAAGGTGTGTATAAAGGTTACAAAACTCGAAAACTTGTTGAGTTGGAATTAAAATGGAATTATGGTGGTATGCATGATTTTATAACTTCGATAATTAATTATAAAAGTGATGAAGATGTGAAAAAAAAATGGAGATTGGTTATTAATGATATTTTTAATAATCAATTTAAAATGTTAGGTAAAAACTTTCAAAAGCCTAATTGGATGAAAAATTGGAAAAATAGGGGTTATATTTATGATATAAATAACAGACATGCAATTATTCATGATGGAAAGTTTGTGGGTATGATAGGGATACATTCTTATAATTCTAGAAAAGATGTAAAATCTTTTGATATTATGTATTTAATAGGTAAATCCTCTAGAGGAAAACACTTGTCCCATTATGCCGTGGCTAAAATGCTGGATGAAATTTTTATAGAGAATAAATTAAATAAATATTTAAACCAGATTGGGCTAGGATCTCAAAAATATAACACAATAGGTATTGCCATTGCAAGTAAAAATATAGTCAGCATGACGATACCAAAGAATCTGAATTTTAATATCTTTAGTGTTGGCTCTTACGAAAAATGGCCTTATGGAACCAAAAAAGGAGGAGGAGTAGATAGGGAAGATGCTAAAGTCTTTGAAATGACCGACAAACTTTGGAGGAAAGTGAGAGGAGATTGGATAACAAAGACAAAGAAAAAGATAGCTGCTAGTCGTCTCAATAAATCTAAATCTAAAAAATCTGTTTGGTAGGGCTGTTGCCCTTGTATTATGAGATACATTTTTACTAATTTTTGGAGCTATTTTTATCTATAAATTTAGGTATTTCCAACACTCTCTAATATAAATAATTATGGAAAACAAAGAATTTTTATTTGAATATTTAAATGCCAGTGCGCCTGTAGGCAATGAAATAGAAGGTCAAAAGCTATGGTTGGAGTATATAAAACCATATATAGATGAACATTATGTAGATCATTATGGTACTGCTGTAGGGATTATAAATCCATCTGCAAAATATAAGTTTGCCATAGAAGCTCATGCAGACGAAATATCTTGGTATGTAAATTATATAACAAAAGAAGGTTATATGTATGTAGTTAGAAATGGGGGATCCGATTATCAAATAGCACCGTCTATGCGGGCAAAAATACATACAGAAAAAGGAAAAATTTCTGCTATATTTGGTTGGCCTGCAATACATGTTAGAGATCCCAATAAGCCAATAAATCCTTCTATAGAAAATGTTGTATTAGATTGCGGCTGCAACTCTAAAAAAGAAATTATAGATCTTGGGATAGATATAGGTTCTATAGTAACTTTCGATGCAGATGCTATGAATCTTAATAATGGTTATATTTCTGGAAAAGCACTAGACAATAGGGTAGGAGGGTTTATGATCGCAGAAGTGGCAAGGCTTATATCAGGAAATAAGAACAAATTACCTTTCGGACTATATATTGTAAATTCAGTGCAAGAAGAGGTAGGACTTAGGGGGGCTAGCATGATAGCACATAACATAAAGCCTAATGCTGCAATTATCACAGACGTTACCCACGATACACAGTCTCCGAAATATAGTAAAATCAAAGATGGTGATATCGCTTGCAAAAAAGGTCCTGTCTTGGGAATAGCACCCTCTATTCATAGAAAACTTTTTGATATTCTTATAAATATTGCTGAAAAAAATAAGATCCCAATACAGAGGCAAGCATGCTCTAGATATACGGGGACAGACACAGATGCTTTTGCATATTCGAGAGAAGGCGTACCTTCTGCTCTTATATCATTACCTTTGAAATATATGCACACTACAGTAGAAACTGTCCATAAAGATGATATAGAAAATACTATAAAACTTTTTTATGATTTCCTTGTTGCTTTTGATCCAAATTTAGACTTTAACTATCTTAACTAGTATGTTGGATACGGAGGAATATATTCATTCTGTAGCAAATCTATATGAAGATATAAAACAAATCGTTGTTTATGATAGTTTACTGTAAGAATTTAAGGAAATCTTCATTTGGAAGCATTATAGATATACCAAAGGTATTTGAAGTTACTAGACAAATCGTCCTTTATGATACTTTCTTCCAAGCATTTGAGGGATTCTTCATTGTTGATGAGTATGAAAAAACTTCCAAAATCTTGTAGGACAGTATAATAAATAATGGTTTTCTCATAACAGAACTTACATGAAAAACTTTTTAAATATTAAAACCAGCGATTATTGGATTGCAATGATGTCTGTTTAACAAAACTCGGGTAATGTGAGCCTTAATTTTGAATAGCTTTGCTATAAAGTTTCTTTTATACAAAAAAAATGCTTGTAAAATATTTTTTTTAGAGTAAAATTTATAAATTGTGTCTCCTGATGGTTGTGTTTATTTATCGAGCTACGTGTTGTTTGTTTAATAAGGCTTGTGTGGCGAGTAAGTGTAAACATAATAGAAGTTAATCAAAAGACTTTTAAAAGTTAAGACCAACATTTATCGAGCTATGTGGTGTTTGTTTAATAAGTCTCGCGTGGCGAGTAAGTGTAAACATAATAGAAGTTAATCAAAAGGCTTTTAAAAGTTAAGACCAACATTTATCGAGCTATGTGGTGTTTGTTTAATAAGTCTCGCGTGGCGAGTAAGTGTAAATATAATAAAAGTTAATAGAAAGGCTTTTAAATGTTAAGACCAACATTTATCGAGCTATGTGGTGTTTGTTTAATAAGTCTCGCGTGGCGAGTAAGTGTAAATATAATAAAAGTTAATAGAAAGGCTTTTAAATGTTAAGACCAACATT
>PJEL010003682.1_pt1 | contig 12948 bp, 10 predicted proteins | sample 1853271 | NCBI WGS metagenome assembly PJEL01 (sample SAMN08108733, study PRJNA415343) | Invertebrate metagenome, whole genome shotgun sequencing project. | host: Globobulimina | place: Sweden: Gullmar Fjord | collected 2015-08 | reverse complement strand
CTAAGTAGGTACACCTTTTTAAGGTGTACACCTATTTAGTGTGTGTGTGCTAATCTTGATAAGTATCCTATAAGTATCTTCTTGAGTATCTATATTGAATCTTTACGTAGACTATTGAATTATGGCCATTCATTTTTCGTAACATTCTTTTAAGGCCATTCTTTATTAAACAATATCACTCTCTTTTTGTCACCAAACCATTCTCCTAATCACGCGTTGAGGTACCACCTGTGAAAATATAGAACTACTTCAGTATATATTACACATCCATAGGTGTTATGAAAATGTAGTAGGTGTGCCAATATCTTTGTGAATATGTGTATATGCTAGATACTAGATATATGTGGGACGTTCGGATTCCTGAGAGTTTAAGAAATCCAACGGTCCCACTTAGAGCTCCATAGGACCCGTAGTTAGCGAGGTACAGTAGGTCGTTTGGTAGCCTCCAGGGGACGCCTGCGATGTTACCCTGCTTATTTGGAAGTTACACGACTTTTGTAACATCCTAAGCTGTATCATCCTCTATGCTAAAAAGTCGGTTTGCTCTGGAAAACCCGACATAGTGTACCACGACCTACAGCCGTGCACTAACACTACCCGTAAATCTAGTCTTATGTCTTCTAACGGATATATAAACCCAACCCTAACCCTAACCCTAGCCCTAGCCCTAGCCCTAGCCCTAACCCTAACCCCCTAACCCCAACCCTAACCCTAACCCTAGCCCTAACCCTAACCCTAACCCTAACCCTAGCCCTAGCCCTAACCCCAACCCCCTAACCCTAACCCTAACCCTAAACCTAACCCTAACCCTAACCCTAACCCTAGCACTAACCCTAACCCTAACTCTAACCCTTATGGACGTCGGCGACATTGCAATCGGCGACGATCATGTTAGCTTGCATGATATTGTTAGGCTTATTCGGTCTGTTCTTGACTCATTGACATCGTGGTCAGGATCTAATGAGGATCAGGTTGTGTCGTATTGAATATTGCATTGCATTGTACTTGACCAGTGTGGTCCGTTAAGGCCGGGTTTGATGAATATTCTGTGTTCCTCAGGACCCGGTGGTACGGGCGGGCTGTGATGCCGTTGACGAACTGCAGTCTATTACTCGCTCTGGTCTTATAAGAGACGTTGTACTGTCTTCAGAGGCATGTAGCATGCTGTTTTCGTGGCTAACGCATCGGACTAGAACACCTCATGACAAGAGAGTAGAGGCGTGTTTTCAGGCTATAGTACGGATTCCGGAATTTCCGTTGGAGGTATTGTAGGAGGGCAAAAAATGCATCGTGGACTGAATGAACCCACTCATTGACTATTATTATTATTGCACAGGTGGCTTCCGGATACGTGAACATTGAGCTCCTCTCGAGCCTAGCGTGCCGTTTCCACGTTGGAAAAGCAGGCGACTCCGAAGCTGAATGGTTTCTTCGTGAATGTTGGCACTGGCTCTACTCTTCATTTCCGGAGCATCGTCGTGACATCAGATTAGTGCTAGGAGGTGTGCTATTGGATTTCCGTTCAAGACCAACCCGTGCAACACGAATTTCTCCCATTCTAGAAATACTGGGACAGATAACTAAGGGATTTCAGACTCCACTGTTGGACGTACACCGTGGTCTGTTTACTCACATACTTCTTCCATTGCACGAGCCTAATCAGATGGCAGAATGGCGTGACCAGCTTCCGCTTCTAGCCGAATACCACGAACCACTGGTATATGCCATTGTACAGATACTGGACAAGGAACCTAGCCTCGCCCCTGAAGCAGTTCGCTCTGTTTTAAGCTTTTGGCCAGAGGGTTTACAATCCAACAGTGCTAAGGAAGTGTTGCTTCTTCATGAGCTCGAGACCTTGATCCACTACGTGCATGCTGATGCTTTTGGGTCGCTGGTTCCAGATATTGTATCACGGGTGACAAAGTGCTTATCCACCGAGAACAGTCGACTGGTGGAGAAGGCTCTCTATCTGTGGAAAGATGAGTCTTTCCTTGGCTTACTTGAAAGCCAGGTAAAGACAGTAATGAAACCTATCGTCTCCACCCTTTACCGAGGGGGCAAACTTTTCTGGAATCCTACTGTAAACAAGATGACTGCAGCCGTGTTGGAGACGATGGAGAAAATGGATGAATTGTTATTTGCGCAGGTTTCAGAGGAGATTATGAAAGAAAATTCATATTCCTCCAGGAGTACATTGGATGGTGGTGGTGAATTGAAACATGAGAAACTGGTTAATGACAGTAACGAGGGACGTAGACAATTGTATGACCCTGTAAGTAGTGCAGAACGTCATAGTAAAGCCCCCACCACTGCTAGTTTCATGGCAGCTGGTTCATCTAGTTTTTCAGCTCCGAAAGTGGGTACTGTTGGTCTACAGAGTTCACCCATGGGGGGTTGGAATACGGGATCTCGTATTTCTCATAGGTTAACTCAACATGGCAGTGCATTGCGGACAGCCAAGGAAGCTGCTAGTGCTGCAAAACACCCACCAGTAACCATCACTGGTGTGGCCCCGTGGGCTTTCCCTCAAGCCAGGTATCCCAGGTACCCCACGCGTGAGCAACATCCCAATCGGGGCCAGGTGACAAAAGAAGACAATAATCCTCATAAGAAACAAGCTAAGCTGGAGAAGAGCGATCAGGTAGGAGGTCAGCAGGTGGGAGCGAAACTACCACCACCAGGGGATGAAGAAGTTAATACTAATGCAATACAGGACGACTCGTCATTGGGAAAGAATTCCATTCAAAAGGAAGCTACAGCATCATCCGTTGAGGCATTGAATGGTGGACTGAAGCAGATGAAAATGTTTATAGAGAGATTGAGGCCTGCCAATTCATGTAATGGTAATGAAGAGGGCAGTTGGCATGCTGAGCAAATGAGTCCAGCCGTGACCTGTTTTCCAGATCTCAAGTTTCACAACCTTGTCTTTGGTCATGACCTGGGATGTGGCTCATTCGGCAGAGTTCGCTATGCAAGGCAGATTAAACGGGGGCTTCCTAGGGCTAAGTGGCCTGAATTTGCCGTCAAGATCATGGATATGGAACGACTGGAAAGGATGAATTATAAAGTGAATGCTTCAACCGAGATAGCTATATTGAGCGCTCTGAATCATCCAGGAATCGCACGGTTGGTAAGCTCTTTTCAATGGAAAGGAGGGGTCTATCTTGTCCTGGAGTATGCAGAAAAGGGTGATTTGCAACAGCTAATCGCTCAGTATGGTAGTCTGAATGAGAGCAGTACCCGTTGGGTTGTAGGCGAGATCATTGAGACTATTTGTTACATCCACACCACCGGATTCGTGTACTCTGATCTCAAACCTGAAAATGTTCTCATAACTCGCAGTGGCCACATAAAACTTACCGATTTTGGCGCTGCACGACCTACGACACAACAGGGCAGGGATGTCCTCTACCGCTCCTATCGAACCTTAAAAGAACTGAGGAGTGGTGGCTGGCGTCCCACTGTTGAATCTACTGGTGTTAATAACGATGAGGAGGATGAAAGGAGTGCATGCGCAGAGTTATTGCAAAGAGTTGAAGGAACAGCAGCGTATCTACCTCCAGAGGTCGCTAAAAGTGGTGGTCGCCCTGGATATCCTGCTGATGCATGGGCCTTAGGGTGCCTTATGCTTCAATGTCTTTCAGGAAGGCCGCCCATCTTAGGTGATGTATCGGGAGATGACCATGCGACTCTCTCTCATGTTGTGAGGTTTGTCACGGATGAAGAACAAGGGCTCCAGAATGCCCTATCCCACCTCCCTGAGGAAGTATCATTGCTTGCTCGACGCCTAGTAACTTCCTTGCTAAACATCGATCCGTTCCCCGGGAACCGCATCTCAGTCGAGGACGCTGCCAGCCATTTGTGGTTCACAAATGCTAATTTGAATGTGCACGACATGTATGCTGATTCCTCTCCAGTAAAGCTCCTGGCAGGTCCTGTTGCTCCTCAAGCCAACGCAGCCTGGACTCGCCGACAGAACAGTATGATATGGGCCCCAATGCCAGAGCCATTTGAATTACAGGGGGAGAGAAGGAGTGCCCTCGGCGTGATCACTGAGAAGGAGGTCGAACGTTGTGGGAGTTTTGCAAAGTTTGAAAATCTCAGTTGCAAGGGGATGGGACTTCCTCCACTACCTGAATTCACACCTGCAAATATTATTTTATAGGATTCAGGATGTGACGATGTATATAACTGTGTTTTATAGCAGTAGAAGTGTTTCTGACCTACTATGCGCACATGGATTGGATTGCAAGAATTTTTGATATCTGTGAATGTCACGAAAGTGAGCCTCGGCCCCGGTGTGTGGTGTATATTGACATATGAACCCTCTGCACATTTATGTAAATCGAGATAAGCTTTTCTTTCCTTTAAGCCCGCTGGTATGGTAAAGCCTCGTTCTCCCCCCTTCCGTCCCTTGTCAAATTTACACATCTCGTATTGGATTATTGCTCGTAGTGTGACATCAAACTAGCACGGAAAAAACGAATCACTTAAACGTTGGTGCTCCATGGCTCTACGGCCCTACCAGTACCAACCACAATGATAGAGCACCAACGATTTAGACAATAACAACAGTACCAAGGACCAACGCCTGAATTAATCTAAACAATGCCAGACGGACTTTAGGACTCCTTTGCTCTGTAGACATGAACATTAAATGGAAAGTGCCACATATAATATTTAATGCTTATATGCTTTCAATAGAAATCAGAAAAAACAATAATTAGAAGAAGAATAGCAAGAAGACGACGCCGCCGCATCCTAAGAATGAGTACAATGGCTATAGCAGTCCCACCTAACCCTAAACCTAGCCCTATATACACCTATATGGGTGTAATTACACTTTACACCCTAACCCTTTAACGTAGACGAGGAGGGTTATCCTGGCTGGCCGACGTATCTATCCTAATCAAAAACTCTCATAGAAACCACGGTAGCCAACTATAAAATTATTATTTTAAAAAATGACAAGAAAAAGCCGTTGTTGGGACACTGCAGACCCAGAGAGTGCCCAAGGTAAGAATCGATAGAAACGAGAAGCCTGAGTGCTTCTGTTAAGTTTTGTGATGTGACATTGACAGATCTCATTCCAGCAATTAGGAAATGCCTAATGGGGTAACCGCGTTTTGCAAGGGGCTGGAGCATTGGTGAAGTGATATATACACCTACAGTGTGTACATCACTTCACTATGGCTCTTGCCATTTTCAAGCTTGAGAGGATAAAAACCGGACCGGTTTTTTGTGTAGGTTTTCATTTTCTGCCCATATGACCTCTAGCCAATAATAACTATGAACGTTGAACCTACAGCACTGACCGACGCTAATAGAGTGGGAGGTAACCCTGACCCTAACCCTAAACCTTAAACATTAGCACCCTAATCCTAACCTTAGCCCTAAACATTAACCCTAACCCTATACACTATACCCTGTACCCTATACCCTATCCCTAACCCTAACGCTAAACCTTAACCCTAATCCTAAACCTTAACCTTAACCCTAACCCTAACCCTAACTCTAACCCCATAACCTTAACCTTAACCCTAACCTTCAGACTAATAGAGTGAGTGGAAACGTTAGCGGATTGTTATGACTGCGTTGAGACGTTCGATTAAGGTGGCTCTGAGGCCAGCAAGGTACTATTCGGGCTTATGAACGAGCTAGCTAAAAATAAATTTCCCCCTCACCCGTGCATGAGTTTATGATTATATCTGCGTTATTAGTGTTATCACTTCTGTTGGTGGTGTTGGCGTAGTGTATGTGATGAATTGGCGGATGTTTCAGAACAGCCAGCCTACGTTTTTTTACAGACTGTGATGAGTCATTGTCTATACGGTGGTAGCGCTACCTTGGCTGTTAACGTTGATACCACCGGTGTTGTTCTGTACTGAAGAAGACTTTGCCCGTGTTGGGTTTATGGCGTGTACATTGGAATAACTGCAACTCTTTTGACTCTCACACGTATATAGGCGATTAGTCTCCACCTCTGGTGCAGCAGAGGCACCCGCTCTGACTCGGGTTTACGGGGGTCTAAAAGATGAAGACCGGATTTTCACTAATCTATATGGGGAGGGAAACTGGAGAATTAAGGGTGCCATTTCACGTGGGGATTGGTACAAAACGAAGGATATAATGTGGATGGGTCCAGATTGGATTGTGCAGGTAGAGAATCTGACCCCCCCCCCGCTTTACCTGCTTGTTAATTGCCAAGTTCATTGCTTTGGGATGATAATGACGTTGTTTCTCCTTCGTGTTGATGAATAGGAAGTGAAGGACAGCGGACTGCGTGGTCGTGGCGGAGCTGGGTTTCCTTCCGGATTAAAGTGGAGCTTCATGCCAAAGGTGGATTGAATTGGATTGGTTTGTGTGTTTGAGTATTTGTATGCATTCACGCACTACTATTTCCTAGCTTATATATCGACTATATTACCAACCACCCCTTGGTTTATAGTCGAGCGATGGACGACCAAGTTTCTTGGTTGTGAATGCAGATGAGAGTGAGCCAGGAACGTGCAAGGACAGGGAGATAATGCGAAAGGATCCACACAAGCTTGTTGAAGGCTGCCTTCTAGCAGGTTATGCTATGCGTTCACGAGCTGCTTACATCTACATACGCGGAGAGTATGTCAATGAGGCAGCCATACTTGACGAGGCAATTCATGAAGCATACGAGGTTCACTCACCACTTTACATGTTTGGGGGCTTGAGAACAGACCCTCTAGTAGGAACTGATATAATCTTCTTGTTGCAGGCGGGCTACATTGGCAAGAATGCCTGCGGCAGTGGATATGATTTTGATGTCTACCTCCACCGGTGAGATATAAATATATGACTGATTGGAAATTGGTTGTCCATTTATGTACGGCTGAGCTGGGCAGCAGCTTCTAATAAATCTCTCACCACATTCATAGTGGTGCTGGAGCCTATATTTGTGGGGAGGAAACTGCCCTAATTGAAAGCCTTGAGGGAAAACAAGTCAGAATCTCTGCACCCCAAGTTCTACACCCCATCGTTCCTATCAGCTTCAGTATCATCTAATTGTCTCCCCCCTTTATATATAATCGTCAATATAGGGGAAACCTCGGATGAAACCACCATTCCCAGCCAATGTGGGCCTATTTGGGTGCCCTACCACTGTGACCAATGTGGAAACAGTCGCAGTGGCTCCTACTATTCTCCGTCGTGGTGGGAGCTGGTTTGCTGGAATGGGACGGAAGGGAAATGCAGGAACAAAAGTATGTTGTCACTCGCTCACAATGCTACCACTGAATAGCTAGCTACCTTTACACTACTCATGAGAAATTGACTTTTGTGTGTTGGAGTGCCTAATTGCTATTTTTCTGCATAAATGTTGTTTAGCTATTTGCCATTAGTGGTCATGTGATGAACCCTATCGTCGTTGAAGAAGAGATGTCCATTACGCTTAAGGAGCTATTGGAGAGACACTGCGGTAGTGTGCGCGGTGGCTGGGACAATCTACAGGTGTGATGATTGTATTGGAGAGCTCCCCTAACATCCTCCTCCCAATTCTTCTCTTTCTAATGACTTTAATTATGCTCATTTTTAGGCTGTGATCCCCGGGGGGTCTAGTGTCCCCGTACTCGATAAAAAGGCATGCGAAGATGTCATGATGGATTTTGATGATCTCAAAGAAAAGGGTAGTGGTCTTGGTACAGCAGCTGTAACAGTCATGGATAAATCTGTGGATATGATTGCGGCTATTCGCCGTCTTGCCCATTTCTACAGGCATGAGTCCTGTGGGCAGTGCACTCCTTGTCGTGAAGGTACATACTGGCTGGAGCAGGTACTGTAAAGTAGTACTAGTGTGTGATACTGCCGTGAAGGCGTGTGATATGTATATATGTATCCTCGTATTCTTGCTGACCGTGCACCACGACACCTTTGAACTACTTCAATTTTAGATTCTTGAACGTATGGAGAATGGTGAGGCAAGCAAGGAGGAGATTCCCATGCTTGAGGAAATTTCAAGACAGGTATGAAAGTAAAAAATAACATAACCCGATTGAATGAATTGAACCCACTGATCATCTGCCCTGGGTGACCTGACCCATGGCATCTTTTTCTTCAAACACACCTGTGTAGATTGAGGGACACACAATTTGTGCTCTTGGAGATGCTGCAGCATGGCCCGTGCAAGTACATGTGGATATCACTGGCCCGTGCATGCATACATGTTTCACCCTTCCAAGCTGCTTTTATTCTTCCTCTGCCATATATTTACTATTCCCATTTCCTTCCTCAGGGGCTCATCAGGCGCTTCTCCCATGTGATTGAGGATCGCATTGAAAACCCGGGTGCTTTCAATAAGATGGTGTGATGATTTGACCTTCATTTTTTCGATGTATAACATCCTAATTTACCGTACACAACTTTCTTGAACGTTAAGGCTCACTTTAAGAGGAGCTGGAGGGGTGATAAATTCCAAAACAAGCAGTGGACTGATTTGCATGGTCGTCAGATGGCCCTTTCAGGGTAGTAGAACACAGTAGTATGCATTCTAGCATTCATGCTGCTGCATAGTGTACTTTAGAGATCAAATCATACAGACAGTATTCTGGATGTTACATCCTGATTTATTTAATCATAAGAAGTGCCTCATGGTCACTGATATGTTCAAACTTGTTCTCATCTCCTATATGGCCCAAACTGCCTATAGAATGAGTCTGCCGTCCCCCTTGACTCTCCTCATTATTTTTATGTGTCTGTAATGATACTGGTATCCCACTATTTGTCAAGAGCCTTTTTATTTCTGGTGGCAACTCCTTTTGTGGTGACGGCACACTGGACACCGATGAAACAGGATGCTGCATAGATGGCTGCTGCTTTGTTGCTCCTCGCAATGAAACAGGAGGCTTTGCTAATAGCTTCTTATTTGCTTGCAATTCATTGCTCTCCCTCCTTGCATAAGGCACACGGTGAACATGTTGGGTCCACCGTGAACGCAGAGTCTCCGTTGACAGCTTCTTTGATGGCAGGTCATCAACATTTCCTCCACTTGCTGGCAAACCAGATGTGGTGGATAAAACTGGAGGTGGCAGTGGCGATTTCTTCCTTGGCAACTTAACATCGTGCCCTGCCCTCATCTGTGCAACGGATGGTGTCTTTGAAACGGCAGCAGACTGTATTGATTGCTTTTTCTTAGCACAGGGCAGATCATCTCTGAATAATTGAACAGGCTGATAGCATGTGGTGGTGTTCTCAATGTCACACTGACAAGAAGCAAACAGGGGGTCCCTTACCGTAGTAGATGCCACGGAAGTTCCAACTCTTTCCTTGGCAGCGTCTCTGAGAACAGACCTATGGTTGCTGCGAGCCTGATCGGTAGTCTTTTGATGCTCATTTATGGCTTTCTGGGCCGTCATAGGTCCCTTCTTCTCAACCTTGTATGTTTTCAGAATACGTTAGTATTATAGCTGCATGTATCACCACATATTGAGACATGTGATATGTAATTACATGCCGGGGTTTAAGTACGAAGTTGTTGCATTAGCAGGGAGGTGGAGAGGCCCTAAGGAACTAACCTGTATGGCCTCTTGATTCATACGGGCTTGCTTCTTTCTTTCAATCATTTCCAGCCGTTTTTGATGCTGCAAGACTTCTATCTCCTTCCTGTGATGAGGTTGTTATTACTAACTACTATCCATAAACAAAGGAGGGTTGCTATTGTAGGTGATTGAAACCACTTGAGTAGTGGTGCATTCAGGGTTATTGGGCCTTTATATACCTCTTTGTCTCCTCCAAGTTTATTCTCTTCAGTTCATCTGCTTCCTGTTCTATTCTCCCTGCCTTTCTAGCTTTCTCTTCCTCGTGACGGACCTGAGAAAATGTGTTACATCATATGGCAGATAAGACAATGTGGGATATGACAATCGAGTCACTTTGAGATCACCTTTGCAGCTAATTTCAAATTTTGTAGCTTTTTATTTCGCACTGCCTCCAGCCTTTCTTTCTCTTTTTCCAACTTGGACTTTGCAAACACCTCCTGAGCAGCCATCTTGCGCATATGAAGGTGTGGTGTGAGTTTCAATTTGTGCATAGTTGCTTTCTAGCTCTCTTCTGCAGTCTCATCTACCCTGTTACGCTGTTTTCTACCCTCCTCAGACCATGAAAATGGAATTAATTGAAGGATGTTACACTAAAAACAAACTGATCCCATGCACTCGAGTCATGCTCTGCATAATATTTTACCCCAAACAAGTGCTCTGCTATTTTAACTGATATCTCATTAGCGTGCACTAGCACGAATACGACTGTAGTTTCTTCATTACCTCCTTCTTATGAATAACCCTCATCCTACGTTTTTCAAATACAAGTCGCTTTCTTCTGGCTCGCTCAGCTTCCTCAGGGCCTTTAATGGTTGGTTCGTAGAAATGACATGATACTTGGTTAGTTCTTAATTTCAATGGGACGAGTAGGCACCACCAGACAAGTAATTAGCTGTCTCCTTTTGTGTGCCAGATGTGCATTGGCCTTTGCATCAGGGGTAGGGCAAAAAGAACTATTTAAGAGTCTCCTGGATGTAGCAAGAAATGTGCTATAAAGCTGATACTGCTAGAATATTCTACTATCCTGCACCCATGCAACCCGCCATCTCACCCATTTTCACTATTCCTAACTTACCTGCTTGCGGAGACGCCACACGCGTATGATGCAATCTACGGACAAATTTTTACGTAGGAGATGGTTCCTGACGGCGAGGGTAATTTTTTCACCAGCAGCTTTCCTTTTTCTTCCAAGCTCAATAGCATCATGTATGCCTCTACTTGCTCTCGAGGTGGACTCCGCAGCACATATCACAGCAATCTCTTGAATGCTTGAGATATATCTAGCCCACTCCTCCATCCGTCTTATTCGTAGCTGTGAGAGTATAACAGTTTGGTCAATGCAATGCACACACCTCATCAATTTGTTGGTGGACGAGTTCAGGCCGGCTCATGCAACAGTTTTGGAAATATATATATATATATACACCTTAAACGATGTACTGCACCTGTTTTTCTTGGTAGGCTTTCTCTCTTTGTTTAGCCATTTTAATTCTCACAAGTCCCCCTCTTACTAACGCCTGCAGTATAGTGATGCAATTACTTTTCAGCACCACAAACTCATCTCGCCGACGCTGTCTGGAGGCCCTTCGTCTACTCCTTTTGTATTTTAATCGCTCCAATTCCACCAGTGGTCTCTCCAATTCGGCAATGCTCTTCTCCTTACAACGTCTGCGCCCCCCCCCGGATTTTCCTACTGCGGAATAGTTTGAACCAACGGTAGAGCAGGGAGAAGATGGACGAGTTGGCGTAAGATAGTGCATAATAATAATTTCGCCGTTGAAAAACCGCCACCTCCTCTTCAGACTCCTTCCTTAACTGCTGCTTTCTCTTGCCCACATATAAGTTCTATATTATCACACCTATGGCCTGGTGGCTTCAAGGCCCTGCTATTCTTCAATCCTTGACTGAATCGACTCTTCTCAGTTGAGGTCAGGCAGGTGCCATCACCACCCCCAAAATGTGTGCAGCTGTATAGTGCACTCCCAAGTAGAGGCTCTTTCGTCAATGCCAGGAGTCATTTTGCCATAAAGACGGCAGAATTCGGTCAAAGCCAGTCCAAAGAAGTTCTTGGGGTTATGGCTATGGTTAGGGTTGGGGTTAAGGGTAGGGCTGGGGTTTTAGGGTTTAGGGTTATAGGGTTAGGGGTTAAGGTTAGGGCTTAGGGTTAGGGTTAGTGGTAGGGTTAGGATTTAGGGTTAAGGTTAGGATTTAGAGTTAGGGTTAGGGTTCCCACTAGAGCATAGCAACAATGCAACAAAGAAAAAATACAGGTGCTTCCACGGCACTGCAGGCCCTTCATCGTATTTATTATTCCAGTTTTTGTTGTTGCGCCGTCGTCATTTTGACTCGTAGTTGGGGTTGATGGGTTAACATGAAAAAAACAAATTGGTTATGGACCCCATTCATGGAGGGGGGGTTCCACTGTGCAGGCCCCACAGAAGGGGTTATATTCATTCGAGATTTCCATTGTGCAGGGCTTATGGGCTACTTACGAGAATATATCAATTTTAGCAGGTTATAGAGTACAAGAACCCTTCCATTTAATGCAAGTAGAAAACTTGAACTAGATAAGGTCTCTCTCTCTCTCTCTCTCTCTGTGTGTGTGTGTGTCAGTCTCTGTAAATACCAATAAAAGCAAATTATATTGATTCAGAGTAACCACTGCGACAGTATACCTGTGCTTGGGCCTCGTGTATGCTTGACAGTAGAGGAAGTAGTCCAACTAAATTCTATCAGACTCACGTAAACTGCGATAGGATACATGGGTGTGGACCTTGTGCATGGTTGACAGTAGAGGAAGTAATCCAACTACAAAATTTCATGATCCATTTTGTACTTCAATTATTGTTACAAATAAAAAAATTACTGTCCGTTTTACCATCTCAATACAGACATAACTCACCTAGGTGTTCTCGAGCTGTAGGGCTGCTGCCTTTCACGGACTTACGCTGCACCATTGGACAGTTCCAACCACTGCACATTGCTGCTCTCACTTTTAACACAACCAGCAAACCCATTTCTTATTCCTCGTGTCAGTCCCTCGCTCTTGTTAGATTCTGCAGAAGCCTTAAAGTCTCATTCCTACTCGTAAACGCTAAATTAACTACAAGTTTCATGGAGCCCATAACGACAGAGCATATATTTGTTGGCCCGAGCGACGTCACTGTTCCACCACCTTGTAACGCCCTTAGGATGGTTTCCCTCATATTTGCCGATTGTGGTTTTGCCTCAATATATTCAACTTGCACGGAGTCCACTGCTTTGCACTCATCGCTATACTTTTGGTACGGGACACAGCCTTAACCCTAACCCTAAACCCTAACCCTAACCCTAACCCTAACCCTAACCCTAACCCTAACCCTAACCCTAACCCTAACCCTAACCC
>PJEL010003681.1_pt1 | contig 12948 bp, 11 predicted proteins | sample 1853271 | NCBI WGS metagenome assembly PJEL01 (sample SAMN08108733, study PRJNA415343) | Invertebrate metagenome, whole genome shotgun sequencing project. | host: Globobulimina | place: Sweden: Gullmar Fjord | collected 2015-08 | reverse complement strand
CTAACCCTATCCCTGAACCGTAACCCTAGCTCTAACCCTATCCCTGAACCCGAACCCGAACCCGAACCCGAACCCTAAACCTTAACCCTAACCCTAAACCTTAACCCCAACCCTAACCCTAAACTGCGATGCACTATTACCTCAATGGGTGAGAGTACTGCCAGCGAAGGTCAGTTGAGAGGTCCAACTGACCACGATGTCAATGAGGGTTCAGGTGTTACACCCAACCACGAGATTAGCGAAAGTAGAAGAAACAGCTCCAAGAGAGGGGGGATGGGAAGAGGGGGGGATGGTAGAAGAAAGAGAGAGAACGTAAGAGGGAGAGGGGAAGGGAAGAGGAAGAGAAAAAGAAGGGGAGGTGATGGTCAGTGCGACTTTGGACCTGGTTGGCCCGCTGGACCCCCACCAATCGGGCATGCTGCATGGTGCGTTTTAGAGTTTTAAAGGAAAAATAGGGAAACGTAGCAGTTCTGGGTGTTGTTGTGTCGTTGTAATTGTGGCGATTGTAAATTTTGTTGATCTCGTTGGTCCTTGTTTGCGCGTGTGGAGAGAGTGATGCTGATGTTGTGGTTGCGTTACCTTACCCCTGGGTTGAAATGACTGATTTTTTTTTTGTAATGGGAAAACACTAAGTCTAATGGCATCATCTTCACTCGGTTATAATATTGAATAGGGCTGATCCATCAAAATGGGGTCCACCTATCGAGTTTTGGGGAACAATGGGTCCTCCCCCACCAGGTCACCCTGCATGGTGGCAAGTAAGGTTTATGTTCAGTTCATCGTTGGGGTAGTGAAACTCATACTGTTCCTCATTTGAAATTATTTTGTTGTACTGCATCGCCCCAGGCATTAGGTGTGCCACTTCCACCCGATCATCCAGCTTGGGCAACCATGGGGCCAATGGGAGGTCTTGGGCCGTGGATGGGAGTGATGGACCATCCGGTTAGATCCCCAATAAAGCCACCACCTTTTCCCCACTCCCAAGGCCGTCCTGGTGCACAGCCACCACAACCACCCCCCCCGCCACCACTTCCCCCCAAGTCCCTTCCAGAAGGAGACGTAGAACAAATAGCAGTAGCTGAAAATGGTGAAGGATCAGCAGCACCCACTCCCGAAGAGGCCACTTCGGAATCAAGAGTTACAGAGGTGTTGGTAGGTAGTAAAGGCACTGTTAGTAGTGCATCACCTGAACCACCCGAGGGCGAAACAATGAATAGCAAAAATGATGTGCCAGAGGCGGCCCACACTTTACCTGTAGTAATTCCACGAAGGCGTCGTACTCCGCTGATACCTTTGACTGGATCATATTACCCTCTTCTTCCTGGTGTACTCTCTGTTGAACTATACAGTGAGGCAGCCTTGGGACGTGATGGTGGAGGGGGGGCTGCCATGATGTCTCAACTAGAGGGTTTGAAACGTTCCAATTCTGAGGCAGCAGCAGATGTGGTGGTGGCAGCTGAAGTATCTTCCTCTCCTACCACCACGTCAATTCCCATTGAGGGAGAAGAGAATCAGGGGCCAAAAGAGACAGCAGTACCTGAAGAAAATGGCCCCCACAAGCTGAAGGAGGATTTGGATGATGGTACAGTCCGCAAGGAGAGTGATGGTAATGATGAAGATGACCTCTATGTGGACCTATTTATTAATGACGGTGAGAGGAATGAAGGGGGGCAAAGCAATGTGAAGGGCAGTACATGCGGAGGAGATAATGGCCAAGGTGGTAGAGATGATGAAACGCAGAGCTCAAATGCTGCTGCGTTGGGCGGTCCAACGTTTGAGATTGACCCGGACACAATACGTGCAGCAATGAATGCTTTACGTGCATTAGAAAGAACTGTTATGGTGCCAAGTTTAGTGCCAGAGACTGATGAGCTGGAGAATGCTCTTGGTTTGTTATCTGTGCCTTTAGCGGTGAATGAAGTCTAGGGAAATGATAACCTTGGTGTTATGACATGTAATGGAAATGAGACAATCTTATATATCTCCATATATTGGGTTTTAGAACATCTGTGGTTGGTGGTTGGTAGTATGCAAAGAGCAGACGGGTGTGTACGTACAAACTTCCAGGTACAAATGTAGTAAACTCCACTAAACTGAAGTGGATACGTGTGTCACATCAGGTTGCTATGGCAATACTTTTTACAGTATGAACACAAATCACTCAGCAGCTCTACAACTTCTTGCCCTGTAAAGCCAAATAGCACCTCTGAAGCACAGGCAGTGCTTGTGAAGCACTATTCACACACACAGTGCCTGAAATCTGTCTCTCCATCCCCCCTAGATGTACAGTTTTGATGACTTCTCGTGCGGGGGGGCAAGTGAAACGGCAGTAGCATGTATGCTCTCTTTGAGCTGCTCTCGGTTTGACATGACAAACCTGCTGTCAAGGGTATTACAACCAACCAGGTAAAACTATATCAAAACATGGTCCATGTTCCTCTCGTCTGTGCAATACAGCCAGCTCTCTCCATCTAACTGTAACAGTAATAGAACTAAACGAACGGATCAGGTTCAGTTGGGTTACTCCCCCTCTATCAACCGCACACAAGATGGTCCACACATGTATTCTGTCCTGTTGCAGTTACTTTGAATCAATAATCCACCACTTTCATTGAATATTACAGAGAGTGAGAAAGACGACTACTTTCAAATCAAGTCGTCCTCTGCAACGCAACATGTACATGAGAAATGAAATAGTTTTTCATACTCCATAACCTGCAAGAATGGAAGTGTCTCACTGGCTGCTCAGAGCCTACTATGACCTCTCAGCACAATGGAAATCTTATATATGTACATAACCTACTGGATGTTACTTTCTACACCAACAACGAGTCATTATGTAGACGGCGCCAGCACGCTAACTTCCATCCCTGGTATTCGCAGGCAACAAAATAATCCAAGTGGTGAAAAGAAAACCCAGTTTATATCACCCCAGGTACTCTAATGTGAAAACTGTCAAGAACATGCAGGTGCCAGGCCCAATCCATTGCAAACATAATAGAAGCATCCCTAAGTACCACTACGTCTGCTGTACTGCTACCCTAGATACAATCATTCAGGTCGTCGCATATGACAGCAGCAGCTCATTGTAATAATTAGCATCAGTATCGTGGGTTTCTCATCTCCCAAACAACTTCTTCATTCAGCATTACTTTTGAAAAAGCATGCATCACACACTCGAACGTATTGCTTGAGGCCAATGTGAGGAATAGGCCGTCGATGCATGGCGCAAGTGCCACAGACAAGCTTTCCACATTGCCGACAGTTATGCTTGTCTCGGTTTACTTGTGCAGAACTTTGTGACGTACTCGCCCATGTAAATCCACTCCCGCAGCACTGACAGACGTCACTAGAATTGTATGGCATCCAAGCGGGAGGTAATCGCCCAGCAGCCTGTGCAACACTTACATCCAAAACTTCAGCTAGTGCATCAAAGTAGTTTCCCGATAAGTGGTCGGTGCAACAGTTTCCATGTGCTTCGAGAACTTGCAACGTGGTCATGTCCCGTGGTACAAACCGTGCTTTGTAAACTGAACGGTGGCTATAGATATGCAAAATGCGGCCTGGCAAAAAAAGGTCAGTGAGGTTGTGCTGCTGATGCTGTTCTCCTGCACTGTAACTATCACTAGTAGGGGTCGTGGGGCCTTGAGGAGTCTGCTCTACGATAGGAATGACATTTCGCTTCAGGCCATAACTAGCTGCATCAATAACTTGTCCAAAGTACTTCGAAGGCTGCTCGACGACATCAGGTCTCATGGCTGATGACCTCCACCGAGGTGTCCAAAACCCCTTAGCACGTGATACCAGGGCATCCCAATCCTCATTCCAGTGATTCACCCAGATGGCCTGCTGGCGGAGGGCACGACACAGGAGATGTTGAACTGCTGAAGGAGTCAAACGAGGAACAATATCATCATGAAGCACAACGGATGTCACAAAGGAATCACATGCCTCGGCAAGAGCTCGCGTGCAACATGCAAGCGATCCAAAAGTGTGCACTTTTAGAAAGGGGGCGGTGGGACGAAGTAAGTACCCCAATAAAGCTGCCACTGCCCCTCCCATGCTATGCCCTGAGAGGGTCACAGAATAGCCCGCATTCTCCAGGGCTTTCAAGGGAGCGCAAGTCTCCGCATAAAGACAATGAGCCGCACGTGCAACACCACCACAAGCCATAAATTCACTATCTACTCCCTGTACAAGTAGTACCTCTGCTTCTTCATTAGCAACTTCATCCGTCTCATCAATTGGAAATGGGACAGGAACATGTTTGATGTCAATTGCCACATCATGGACATTCACCGTCCCACGCACAGCGAGAATAGCCGTCTTTGCAATCTTATCTACCACAAGAGCATACGCTGGCCGCTCCGCTTCGCTGTCAGGTCTTGACACGATCAACGACCAACCTCTAATGTCGCACAACACCTGAAGGTCAGCTGGTAAAATGGAGTACAAAAAGTACAACGGAAGCGCTGAATACTTCTGTATTTTCTCAAGCTCATTATCCGTCACGTCATATTTAGAACCTAAGATGGCATGAGCTTCCTCTTCTGCATCTGGGTTGTTACCGCGGGTGCCTCTATCCTCGGCCATCACGTAGAATATTGCTGCTGCCATCTCATGCTTCCCGTATGATACTGAATCATCGCCATCCACACTAGCACACTTGCGTAGCAGCTCAGCTGCCTCAATAAAATCCTTTCGCAGAATGAGCCCAGCCAACCCCTGAACACCGTACCGAAGCAGCACATCTGCCACTTCAGCGCCGACTTTGATAGTGGCACTGAGAGGAGCCGTTTTTGCTACTGAAACCGCCCCTTCGATACATCTCTTCAGTCTTGCTGCGTTAGTATCAACAGCCACATCAAAGTATGGGGCTAAGCATTCACCACCGGGGTCCAAGGAGGCTAAAAAAGCACTGACTCGGGCAGTTGCAAACTCTACACGATCTTCCTGGTTATTGACCTCCAAAATCTTTTTGCATTCCAAACAGACACGCATTGGCTGGTGGTATTGGTACAGGTGTGCAAGAGCATGCGTGTGCCAGCTGTGAGCATGGCAAAATGATCCCCCACAGCAACGGCAATGGTGACGGTAGCAGGAAAAGTTAAATGGGGTTCCACAAGCTTTACAATGAGACGCCATTGAAAAAATTGGTGGTGCATACTTCCTAGCCAAAGCGTATTGTGCATCATCATCTCCTTCTTCAGCTATTGTCCGGACCCAAGCATCGTACTCTTTCTCATCAGATAAAGTCACTCCTTTCAGGAGCTGCAGCTCATACCAGCTTAGACTTGGCAACGTTTGTCCACCCCAGCCCCTACTAGCGGCAATGAACTCCTCATCAACAATTCCAGGTGGAGGCACAGTAGGTAAAACAGATGTATGTACTGCAGGGTGCACAATACTACGATAGGGCGCGGACACAAAGTATCGTGCGGCCTCCAAGAAAACTGAGGGATGGATGGATGATGGAGAAAATTAGCCCACATTGTTATACTTAAGTCCCTTTTCAATTCAGGATAACAACAATACTACCTGCGGCAGTTGATCCCATGAGTGAATTCCACCAGTTGCCGCTACTATCCTTTTCCACGTCTGCTTTATCGTCATCTTCCTTTTCTGTTGCCACAGCATCCCTTTCTGAAGCATGCTCCTCCTCCTTTATTCCATCAATCGACTGGATCTAGATTTTTACTAGTCAGATACACAACACAGACCCACAAATTCACAACTAAGAACAACACAAGCAATGTTGATGACCCAAAAACAACAACAACAGCTGCAGAACACGAAAATCCCAATAAGATCTAGCCAAAGCTTCATGCTCAGTTTAAAGCCTGACTTTGGCAATATATTTAACCCAAACATCTCAATTTCATGGACAGAAATTAAAAAAGTGATAGCCCCGTTTCCTTAACTAAAACACAACCAAGTCCGTATCCAGGCCTCACCGCACAGAACCCCTATCCAATGACAATAATGTTGAAACGATCACAGCAGCATCAATAGTAGAACCAACCACGTCCAGGAGAAGCTGTAATACGGGAACCAACAACAAGTCCAACTCACTTTAATCCTTAGCTAATGCTATGTTACGCACCTCTATAGGACCGCCTTCTTTAACTTCATCCCTCAGCCCTGTAGCAGCCAGCTGCCTAGCTTTATCGTCCATGGCAGCAGCATAATCTGCTTGTAATGGGGAGAGGGTACCAAAAGCGCCAGGAACGGCGAAGGCTTTGCCTTCATTTTGATCCTCTTCGATTTCTCGTCGTGAGGCGTCCTCGAATGAACGCAGCATGGGCTCATGGGAAACATCAATACCATTTACGTAACCATCCTACTAGGATGAGCCTCCCCTCTCTAGGGTTACATTCAAATCTCCGTTACTTTAGTTAATTCAGCTCATTTCCCCAGTGTGGTCTGCCATTCACTCTTGAAAATGGTGCAATCATTTAATATTCAAATATTTGAAGTTTAAAGAAGTATACTTCAAGATAAGTTTCTTTTGTTGATTTAGAAACTTCAACTGAACACAGCTAGCTTCAACTTGAAAATTATGACTATTTTGTGATTTAAAATTTCAAAATACAATCTTTCAAAATGTATTCTATTCCTTTTTCTTCATTGGAAAGCCATCAGGCCTCAACTGCTCCACCAATGCGTACAGCTCAGTCTCAGAGAAAAGATTAAGTAGCAACCAAGAGAAGATACCAAAAAACCCTGTAACCTTAATTCTAACCCTAAACCTTAACCCGGACCCCAACCCTAACCCTAACTCTAACCCTAAACCTTAACCCGGACCCCAACCCCAACCCTAACCCTAACCTAATCCCTATTCCAAACCCTATCTCTAACCCTAATGAGAGATATTACATTTTGTCGTATAGAAGTCATTCTATCTGGGAGAAAGTGTTTTGTAAAGTTTGGGAGTGCCTGGAGAAGTGGTAAGTAGAAGAAAAGACCTGGCAGTAAGCGGATCCAGAGATCGAGCGAACGAGAGAGAGTGATGCTGAAGCATTGGTAGTCCACAGAGTTTTGTACTGGCTGCATAAATTTCGTGAATTTTTACCTTAGTATAACGTAGGGCGGATAGTTAAGTGCTCCAGTTGGACCTCCCATCACCTCCCGAGATGTTTATAATGTTGAGCTCATTTCGTGCACTGAATGCCTGAATTATTTTGATGTGGAGGAGCTATTTTCTACAGAGCTGGTCATGGCGGCAGCGTCTCATGTTTTTGAGCTCATTCTCTCTTATTCTTTGCTTAGTCACAAATGGGATTCTAATATGGTTGATGTATCTGTTGGGATATAATGGAACAAATTCTACAGGTTTGAAGAATAGTTCGACACCTGTGTACAACATATTGTTATCTTTGGTTCTTATTGGTTTTGCAGAAGTGGTTGTATCTATTTTTGGAATTTGGGCAGCAAAGAGAGTCAGGTATAGGACCAAACCACCAGTGTAATTGCTGTTGAAGAGGGTGCCCCCCCCCCATCACCTTGTTCAACCCCACTAACACAATGTTCACCTACAGATTGCATTCAATTGTTGCATACTTTTGGATGTGTACGGTGTTGATTGGGTCATTCTTTACTTTCGCGATTGTCACATTTGATTTCAAACCTAGTATTCGGAATTTTATACAGCAGCGTTGGGCCGAAGGTGAAATGAGGCGAGCACGTAAAATTAGCTGTCAAGCGGGCACCGCAGACACATTATGCACTGTACCAATTCTTGGGTACCCTTATGCAAGCCAAGTGAGTAAAGTAGTATATATATTCTATCTTTCTGCGAAACAGGCCTACGTTATTACTTCTGACTCGACCTTAATTCAGGATGAGTGGTGCTGGATTATATACCAGTCCACTGAATGTGCGAGTATTCAAGCCGAAGCACTAGATTTTTTTAATGGCCGTATCTCGACGATCATGAACTGGATAGGAGTATTATTAATCTTTCTTGTGGTTGATATGGCAGTGGAAATGTTCATCTCTGTCAGACTGGTCGCTGTGCCTATAATTATGCTGTCTATGCAGGCTATGGCAAGCTATCTTCTCATTTTGCCTGCGGCTGTGAGTAAATTGGGGTTGTTGTTACGTGCTCGTACTTCCTCATCGTATTTTAGCTTGATAATACTACCACCACCACCACGTGATAAGATGTTTGGTGCATTAGCTCAATGAGATCGATTATTAGATTGTACGCCAATGCTTCCTGTGTCTGCTAGCTTGTTTCCAATCTCCTCCTCCTCCTGCGCCACCATCATCTTTATGGAAAATGTGCTAGCTCTAATCAGATCATTCTCAGGGCATGACCTTCATTGGCCTTCTGCTATTAGCTATGGAAGGTTTTTACATTGACTCTTTATGGACGAAGTATATGTGTTTTGCAATTGCTGTTCTACTGATTTGCTGCATTATCTTTGGTGTCATTGCCGGACATATCCGCCATCAGCTCTTGCTTAAGGTGTAATAAAATGTTTAGCAATGGATGAATGCACTTTTGGGCATGAATTATTGATCTGAATTATTTTAACCTATACACCGCCTCCTGCCTCAGGTTTATGCTGGTTGGCTGTCCGTTGTTCTCATATGCATGTGCATTTTACTTGTTTCTATAATTTATGGCATTTTCGAATTTCGCCTGGATTTCAGGGATCAATCTGAAGCTGAAACATGGGAACAATCTTGTAGAAACAACCTGGTTAACTGTTGTTGCTGTAAGACTGACGAGACGGAAGCAGGACTCTACCCCCCCCCTGCTTGTCCAGAATGGACCAACGAAGATGTTAAAGTCATAAGTCAAGCGATTCTCACACTCATCGCACTCTTAACCACCTTATGCATGATATTTGTAGTATGGGGCATTACTGTGGCTATTGTGCTCCACAAAAACTTGAAAGGATACAAGGTGAGTGAGAGGGTGGTGAAATAATATATATATTCACTGCAGCTTGAAAGGAATAAGGAGCTACTGACATGATTGTTATTATTCCTTTAGGCCGAGTATGTCTGAACAACAATAACAAGAGGGCGCTTGGGGTACCCTCTATTGTGTAATTTTGTAATCAACCAATAATTACACTCCTTCAGGTGTATTTACAACACTGTGGGGGAACCACAGCCTATTGCAACCCTATAATAAGAATATCTAGCTAGCTAGATATATGGTTCGTAATGGTCAGACAACGACTCTGGATGGTTCTCAATAGACATGGCGGTCTATAGTAGTATGAGCTCTGCCCATCGCATCGGTGCAATGCTATTCAGCAGAACTTTTTTTTACGACACAAATATGGTGCCTGTCTCTTGGGATATTTTGTACACCAGAGTTGTTCCTTTATACTGTTTTCTCGCCATAATAAGTGCGAAAAGGTTTCCTTAACCTCACAAACGTCAAATCAAGGTAATAAATATGGACCAGTATGTACACACTTCCACTTCGAGGTCCAGATTGACCTTTTCTTCCACAATGGGAAGAAGATCCATTTCGTCTGGTGGAAAAGAAAGATTATTATTAATTACCACTTCAAACCCAACCCACCCTGTGCTGACTAATAGGCATCAGCAATGAATGCCCGGCACTGATGTTTTCCACTTTCAAGCGGCCCTTCGGATCATCATAGATATAATAATACTGTGTTCATCATCCATCGTTTGTCGAAATCGAAACTAATGGATTGCACTCCACGTTCCCAATAGCAGAGGAAATGATTAAGCCACAACCACAAATACATTAAACCAAAAATACATGCTACATAAAATTTCCTCTACTCCAATCCACCCTCGTCAACTTCTTCCATCAGTATAGTGCATCTCTACTATCAACTCCACTTTCTTTCTCTCTCAACTCTCAACACCAGTGCTCTGCCGGCCGATTACCCATTTCCTTGCGTTCTGATGTTCACCTGCATTTCATCCATTCTTATTCAGGTTTACAAGATCTAGGACGACTCAGTCAATATTTACCTTTGTCTTCAAGCACTTATCTTTGTACTCACTCCAAACGTTGTTTATGTTTGTATTTCAGCACAAAATCGACGGAGTGAGTTGGTAATAACAAAACTGGGCAGAATACCATTGCTGAGCCCAAGGGAATCATTGAATTGGAAGAAGTATACCTGCTCTGGCTGTGTGTGTGTTCTTCGCCCATGGGGCGCTAAATAGTACTATTGGCTTTGGTGGTGTTGTTCTGTTGGATGATCCGTTGGATCAACCGACCGGCTTTGCGCACACGCATCAACAACTGTATTGATAATGCATAAGGCGGAATGTGTGGTGGTGGTTTTGGAGCAGCAAATTGTAGGTGAAGAGACGTAGGCATCTATTGCATTACCCGTAGGGGGGGGGGATGTGAGGAAAGGTGAGAAGGATTGGTGCGGAGCTACTCAGTTGGAGAGTTGAAGATGAAAATGTGGAACGAAAATATTGCATGGGTTTCTTTGTCATTCATTTGTATATTCAGGTTTTAGGTCATTGATTACTTGGCTCAACAAGCAGTGTACAAAAAAAAAAATGCCCTCACATCATTCAGAGGGGACAAGTACGCAGTTGAATTCTTCTTTTTATTCAAGGCATGAAATAGAAAAACAAGTATTTAGAATAAAGAACATTTATACAAGGTGAACAACAACTAACTCACCGCACCAAGTCCAATACGTGCTTGACTGTAGCATGCGGCTGCCACGGAGGATTACCCTCACATTGAAATCAAACAGTATGATGAAAATAATGAGACCACCTTGAATACTTCCTGCATATAACAGAGATGATTATGTTGTTCTTCTGCTAATGTCATCGCGGCTGGTTCACCCCAGACTAAGACGGGAAATAGAATTTTGGATTGGATTATAAATTTGGCGGACGCTGAAACCAATTTTGCAAAAAATCAAACTTGGAGGCATCTGTTGGTGGGAGTTTTGTTCTCGGGTCGGGTAGATCGACGGGCCGTAAGAGAAACTGCTCGTGTAGTGCCTTATTCAAAGGTGGGATAAGAGATGAATGACTGTATCTTTCTTCTAACCTCGTTCCACCAACAGTGTTGGGGTTGTCCGCCTTTTTCCAAAGCTTTGGGTTCACAAAAAAAGCAATAGCAGAACTGTTTGTCAAAGCATTACCATCATCATTTTTCGGTGACAATAATGATGAGGAGGATTGAACATCCTCCTTATCGTCATTTCGTTCAGGTCGTAACGCCGCTTCTGGTCCTGCAAGAAAAACAGAAATCAAGAAGTTCATCGAAGAAGAGTCAGAAGAGTTGTCTTTTTTGCGATTGACAGCTCTCCATTCGAATTGTCGAGGCAAGTCACGCCGAATGGGCCCCTCATCATCATTTTCGCGTCTCTTTGTTCCCCCCCTGCCAGTGCTCGGGGTGTTAGTCATCGTGTGGCCTTGGCTCGTCGTTCTTTTACGTTGTTGTTGTTGTTCAGATTCAGGTGGTGCCCTTTTCCAAGAGAATATGCGCTGCACCTCAGCCGCCGCGTTCATCCCAGACGAAGAAGAAGAGTCGTTTTTTTCGTGGAAGACAGCTCTTCTCCGTTGTTCAAATCGATGGGGAGAGTCACGCCGCCACATGGGCGATCTCTCATCATCTTCACGTCTCCCGCCAAGGGCGTTAGTCATGACACCTTGGATTGTTCCTTCTCGCTGTTGTTCAGATACTGCCTGTTCCCGGGGTGAAAATGATGCAGAAGCGTTATCACCACCACCATTGCTGCTGTTCAACGAGGAAAATTTAAGAGCGGATGGATTTGTTTCAGGTTTAGATGAAGTGGTGCCAGGTCCGGAGAAAGAGCCTTGTTGTTCAAAGGAGGAATAACTCCTCTTACGGTGGTGATGGTGACTATTGTTGTCATCTGGGGAAGGCACAGATTCCATTGATGAAAATGAGGTACGACCAGTAGGACTCCTTCCAATGCTTTTCCCTTTATTATGCAAAGGCAAATCCTGTATATAAAAAGAGTTAGCTCACTAAGAGATGAGGGTTTTGACTATAATAAAATCGACACTAGCTAGCCACCTCAGATGGCGGCAATTGAATAGAAACTGTATCATCTTCGTCCTCGGCTCCCAATGATGTTCCTAAGGCATTTCCCTTCAACGTGACCACACCATCAATTCCTTCCTGGTTACTATTTCCTTTAGTGCGGATGCGTATGGACTGTGCCAAATATTGTGCCACCTATAGTAACGTACGTACAACCGAATGGCATTATTGGCATTTAACTGCTTTATGAAAGAAAGAAATGAATGCAAGCAGTCTCAAGATCTCATGTTGAACAACAACTACTACATTAAACTCACCAAATACTCATCCAGTGAGCTGTGAAGCTGTGTCCGGGTAGGAAACTCTGATGAATATTCTTTGTCAGACCCAACCGCCCTGGCTTGAGTTAGCGGGGAGGTATTGAGACAAGTCTCAGGCTGGCTCCCACCAGTGCCCAAGTCTTCATGAAACGGACAAAGACTTTCGGAGGGCTCCTGCAGGATGAATGGAAGTGTTGGTGGTTCTCGTGGTTGGGTGATACATGGCGGGCTATTCGGAGGTTGGATGGGGACTCACTTGTGTGTGATACTCATCTTCACATGTGCCCCTTTCTCGCAAATCCTTAAACTCATTCCGTGGCGGGGGAGGGCATTGTTGTCTCAGCCTTTATGTTTCAGAGGAATGTCGCTGTATGAGTCAGAAAAAGAGAAAAGAGATACACAATAACTTAAGAATACCTTTGACAACTGGTTTCTCCTATATCAAGTGGTTCAAAAGGGGCAGCACGAAATTCTCCACGGCCTTCACAATTAGGCAGCCCTGCTTGCAATTTCTGACATGCAATCATCTTTGAAACCAACATTCCATGGGTCATCCAGCCCAGGCGTTCTTTCACCTTATTAAAGTGAAAAAGGAAAAGAAAAGAAAAAAATTATATATATATATATAATGAACAACAA
>PJEL010003679.1_pt1 | contig 12951 bp, 8 predicted proteins | sample 1853271 | NCBI WGS metagenome assembly PJEL01 (sample SAMN08108733, study PRJNA415343) | Invertebrate metagenome, whole genome shotgun sequencing project. | host: Globobulimina | place: Sweden: Gullmar Fjord | collected 2015-08 | reverse complement strand
GTTTCTGATGAGTAAAGCTGCTATTCCACGAATGCGTAAACAGGGTGGCGGTGTAATTATCAATAATTCTTCAAATGCCGGGCTTGTTGCTCGTGCCGTCGCACCGGCGTATAGTGCGGCCAAAGCCGGATTGATTATGCTGACCAAAGCTATGGCTTTGAGCCACGCCCCGGACAAAATACGAGTCAACGCTGTTGCTCCCGGCCCCGTTATGACAGAAGCTATGGAACGCGGTCTGAGTAGGGCAAAGGACCCGGAAGCTCGGGCTGCCGAATTAATAGCCGCTGCACCCTTGGCCGCTGCAAACCAAAGGATGATTACTCCGGAAGAAGTAGCCTCAACTGTTTTGTATCTCTGCTCCGATGAGGCTTGTATGATTACCGGCGCGGTGCTGGCTATTGATGGCGGCAAAAGTGCCGGCATACCCCGTTAATGATTTAGGATAAATAATGAAAATCACCAAAATCGACACGTTTCTGGTCAATATTGGTCACCGAAACTGGCCTTTTGTAAAGGTTCACACCGCTGAAGGCATCTACGGCGTAGGCGAAGCCTACTCCTGCGGCCCGGACAAAGCAACGGTAAAAGTCATTAAAGATTTTGAGCAATGGCTCATTGGCCGTGACCCACGCGATGTTGAAGCCCTGTGGCAATTGATGACCATTGGTTCCCGTTTTCCTGTCGGAACGATTATTAGCGCGGCCATCAGCGGCATTGAACATGCCCTCTGGGATATTGCTGGCAAGGCCGCCGGATTGCCTGTGTACCGGCTACTTGGCGGAAAATGCCGCCACAAAATCCGCGTTTATGGTTGGCTGCGCTCTGACACGCCGGAAGAACGGGCAGATGATGCTCTGAAACTGCTGGAAAAGTATCGCTTTACGGCCTTAAAGATGAACCCGTTGCCCAGAAACTTTGTGGACCTGCCGTGGAATGTTGTTTTGCGAGGGGTCGAGGCGCGGGTCGCAGCCGTGCGGGAAGCCATTGGTGATGAGGTTGACCTGGCCCTGGACCCCCACGCCCGCATTTTCGAGCCGGCCAAAGCCCTGGATCTGTGTCATGTGGTGGCCCCCTATCGGCCCTTGTTTGTTGAAGAAGCCCTGCGGCCCGAACATTTCAGCGGCTTTGCCAAACTTAGCCGGAAGGCAGATGTACCGCTGGCTACCGGCGAGTCATTTTACACCAAACATCAATTTCGCCTGCTGCTGGAACAGGAAGCCATAGATATTATTCAGCCCGATATGTGCCTGACCGGAGTGGTCGAGACAAAGAAAATTGCGGCGTTGGCCGAAGCTCACTACGTAAACGTGGCCCCGCACAATCCGTGCAGCCCCGTCGCCACAGCAGTGAATGTGCATGTGGCAGCCAGCATCCACAATTTTCTGATTCTGGAGTATCTACCCGACGACAACCCTGACCGCCGGGCATTGGTTGATGAACCTCTACAACTAGTGGATGGCTATCTACAGATTCCTGAAAAGCCCGGTCTCGGTATCGACCTGAATGAAGAGGTATTTTCCAAATACCCGTTCAAATCGTGGCATCGACCATTTTTAACCCGGCCAGACGGTAGTGCCGCCTGGCAATAGCGTAACACCATCGTAGCTACTCAGACTAACCAAGTTAGCATTTTCTGAGTAATAAGGAGCCGCCGATGGCGCGGGGGGTGGGGGGCATCCACTTTCTCCCACGCCACACGCACCGTATGAAACCGGCGGGTTCATAGGAGCCGCCTATGAAGCGGGTCTTCACACGCATGTTATTGGAGAAGCCGGGAAAACCCATTAGGCTTCAGCCATGGGATGAAAGGCCAATATCTTTTGCCCTTATGTGCTCAAATCGGCTTCTCCCTGGAGAAACCCATTGAGCTGGCTGAAGCCCAAGACGTTTACGCTTGGGTTTCTCACGAAACCAATTGAGTGGGGAGCAGGATACAGGGTAGATTTTAAGCTATTTTTTCTAATTTCTAATTTCTAATTGGTTTCATAGGAGGAGTAAATCAATGAACTCAAGAGAACGCTTGTTAACGACTCTGAACCATCAAGAACCAGATCGTATCCCTTTTGACCTTGGCAGCGCCCAGGTTACAGGCATCCACGTAGTTGCTTATCAAAACCTGCGGGAAGCTCTGGGGCTATCGTCGGTTGAGGTGCAGTTGTGCGACTCCATCCAACAACTGGCTATGCCGGATGATGATCTGGTCCGGCGACTCGGTGTCGACGTGCGGGGACTATTCCCGCTCAACAGCCATAATTGGAACATCCACGAGGAAGACACCGGGAAGAACTGGGCCTACCATGACGAGTGGGGCATTACCCATCACCGCATTAAACCGGGCGGCCTCTACTACAGTATAGTCAAAGTTCCGCTGGGTTGGGATAACGTATTGATCCAGGATATCCAAAACCATACTTGGCCGGATATGGCCGACTCGCAGCGTATCGCCGGACTGCGGCAACTGGCCGAGCAATACCGAGCGGCGGGCTACGCGGTGCTAATCAAAGACCCCTTTGCCGGTATCTTTGAAATGGCCCAACGGATTGTCGGCATGGAAAATTGCTTGATCATGATGCTGCAAGACAAGAAGTTGATGGGCGCTCTTTTCGACAAATTGCTCCAACTCAAGCTGGCCTTTTGGGAGATGGCCCTGCCGCAACTGGCCGACGTTGTAGATGTCATTTCGTATGCCGACGACTATGGAACCCAAAAGTCGCAACTAATCTCACCAGCCATGTTCCGAGAGCAGATCAAACCCCGCTTGATTACTTTGTTCGATTGTCTCAAACGTCTGGCTCCCAATGCCAAACGATTCTTCCATTCTGATGGCAACATCCGCCCGCTGCTGCCCGATTTCCTTGAAATTGGGGTGGATATTCTCAACCCGGTGCAGTTCACCGCCGCTGGTATGGATCTAACGGCCATCAAACGCGACTTTGGTCGGGAGTTTGTTTTTTGGGGTGCGGGCGTAGATACGCAAGGCATCCTACCCTCGGGTAGCCCTCAAAAGGTCAAGGATGATGTGCGGCACAATATTGAGACACTGGCTCCAGGCGGCGGATTTGTGTTTAACACCATCCACAACATCCAGGCCGATGTCCCGCCTCAGAATATCATCGCCATGTGGGAAGCGTTGCAAGAGTATGGTCTGTACAGCTAATGCCTTTTAATGGTGATTCCACACCTTCGCCAATTATGAGGTATTGATACTGCCGATTCGGGCGATATTGGCGTAGATTTGGTCAATAAAAATAGGTTCAGGCAATTGCGGAAGCAATTTTAATGTTTGGGTCACGTATTTATGGCCTCGGAAGTGGGCTTTGAAATCGTTGACACTGAATGAGGGACAAGTTGGTCGAAAGTGACGGATCAAAACTTGGGAAAGGTTGACCATAAACATAGCCAGGTTGGCGGCATTGTAAATACATCTGGTCTATACATTCATTCTCATAGGAGCATAAACATGGATGACAACCAACCCAAAGCAAATATTCTGATTGTCGATGACACTTTGATAAACTTGGACCTGCTCACCGAAATACTAACCGGGCACGGCTACAAAGTGCGGAGCGTTCCCAGTGGGTCAATGGCCCTCAAAGCCATCCGTGTAGTCCCTCCCGACCTGATTTTACTCGATATTATGATGCCTGAAATGGACGGCTATGAGGTTTGCCAACAGTTGAAAGCAGATGAGCAAACCTGCGATATCCCTGTTATCTTTCTTAGCGCCCTGACTAAAACGGAGGACAAAGTAAAAGCCTTGTCAATCGGTGCGGTAGATTATATCACCAAACCATTTCAGGTTGAGGAAGTTTTGGCCCGCGTTGAAACACACCTGGCCCTGCGAAATATGCAAAAGAGGCTTGAGGAGAAAAATACTCAGCTGCAACAAGAAATCACCGAGCACAAGCAAGCTGAGAAGGCGCTGCGCGAGAGCAAGCGAAAATACAGAGAGCTTGTCCAGAATGCAAACAGTATTATCCTACGAGTCACCCCACAATGGGATATAACGTTCTTCAATGAATTTGCCCAAACCTTTTTTGGTTATACCGAGGCTGAAATTCTGGGCAAAAATGCAGTGGGTACTATCGTTCCTGAGTCAGAATCAACGGGACGTGATCTTGTGGCGCTGACGAATGACATCGTACATCATCCAGAACAATATCGCTACAATGAGAATGAAAACATATGTAGTAATGGCGACCGGGTGTGGGTAGCCTGGACGAACAAAGCTATTACAGACAATGATGAACGTGTAATCGAGATTTTATGTATCGGCGCTAACATAACTGAGCGCAAGCGAGCAGAGGATGCATTGCAAAAGTATGAACGGATTGTTTCAGCCACCTCAGATCATATTTCACTTGTTGATAGAAATTATATCTATCAGGTCGTCAATGGGGCATACCTGACCGCATACGACAAACCTTATGATGAAATTATAGGTCATTCCGTCGGCAACCTTCTTGGCTCAGATGTGTTTAAAAATGTGATTAAAGAAAATTTAGATAAATGTCTTACGGGGGAAACGATCGATTACCAGGCGTGGTTTGCGTATAAGAATTTGGGACAACGATTTATGAGTGTCACTTATTCGCCCTATGTTGGCCCAGGCAATATGATTTCTGGGGCTGTGGTCAGTGCCCGAGATATTACCGGACTCAAACAGACTGAAGATGCCCTGCGAGAAAGTCAGGCCTTGTTCCAGAGTGCTTTTCATAATGCTGATGTGGGAATGGCCATTGTTCACGCCAGAAGTCTGCAATTCGTTGAGGTCAACCAGGCACTTTGCACGCTGTTAGGCTATTCAAAAGAGGAATTCTTAACCAAATCAGTTATCGACATCACTCACCCCACTGATATCCATATTGGGATGCCCCAAGTAGATCAACTCTTGGCTGGTGAACAGGATACGCTCCAGATTGAAAAGCGTTATCTGCACAAGAATGGACAGGTTATATGGGTTATCTTGGGTGCCGCCATAGTGAGAGACATGCAACGTGAACCACTTTACTTTGTCAGTCACTATCAAGACATCACTGAGCGCAAGCAGGCAGAAGAGTCACTGCAGAAGAGCGAGAAACGGTTCCGTATTCTATTTGAAGCAACCGCCGCTGTCTCCTCTACGCTGGACCTGGCGACCGTGTTACACCATATCGCTGAACAGATGGGTCAATCCATAGACACCACCAGCGCCTACATTTGCTGTTGGAAAGCGGCGACACAAACATGTACCGTGCTGGCTGAGTATTTCGGCCCCCAAGCTTGCGAGCAAGAACGGATCTCCGACATGGGCGTTACTTATCAGGAGGACCACATCCAGTTTCTGGAAAGGTTAAATGCCGGTCAGCCTGATACCTCCCACATAGATGATCCAGATCTGTTTGAGGGTGAACGAGACCATATGCAACAATACGGGGCTCAAACGGCATTGTTCATTCCGCTGCTGACCCGAGGCCAGGTCATAGCTTTCGCTGAGCTATGGGAGAGCCGGCGGCAGAGAGAATTCACAACTGAAGAGATAGTCTTGTGCCAAAGCATTGCCCAGAATGCGGCTATCGCCATTGAGAACGCCCGGTTGTACGATCTGGCACAGCAGGAAATCACCGAACGCAAGCGGGCGGAAAAAGCGCTTCAACTGACCCAATTTTCTATTGATAAGGCCGCAGACATCGTTTTTTGGATTGGAGAGGATGGCCGGCTCTTCTACGTCAATGAGACAGCCTGTCGTTCTCTTGGCTATTTAGGTGAGGAGTTACTGACCAAGACCATCCACGATATAGACCCAAACTATCCCCCCGAGGCGTGGGCAGCCCACTGGAAAACCACCCAACAGCGTTCCGTGACCGTTGAGTCTCGATACCGAACAAAAGAGGGGCAATACTTTCCTGTCGAGATCACGTTTACCTATCTTGAATTCGATGGTCAGGCTTATAACTTTGTTTTTGCTCATGATATTACCTGGCGCCGGTGGTCTGCCGAAGCGCTCAGGGAAAGCGAAGAGCGCCATCGCTTGATCGCCAATCGCCTGCAAAACGAGTTAATCCTGGCCCGGCAAATTCAACAAGGTTTGTTGCCGGCAGGTCAACCCAATTGGCCCGGCCTGGATGTAGTTTGTTACAGCTCGCCTGCTCAAGAGGTTGGTGGCGACTTTTACACTTACCACACCTTTGAAGATGGTCATTTTGCCATTGCAGTGGGAGATGTCTCCGGCAAGGGAATGCCGGCGGCCTTGTTAATGGGCGTGAGCCTGGCCTCATTTCAATCAGCCATTGGGCAGGGGTTTACCCCAGGCGAACTTATGACCTACTTAGACCAGGCTCTTGTCCCTTATACTCACACTACCCACCAAAATTGCGCCCTGGTTTATGTAGAAATCAGCCCCACCATCCCGGAGACCGGTGAATTTCGAGAGACTCAAACACACACCTTACGAGTTGTCAACGCCGGTTGTGTCGAACCGATAATCCGACGCAGTGGCGGCTCGGTAGAATGGATCAAAACCAGCGGGATGCCACTGGGCCAGAATACGAAATTTGATTATCGGGAAGTGGTCCTGGCCCTGGCAAAAGGCGACCTGATTATCTTGATTAGCGACGGAGTAATCGAGGCCAGGAACTCTGCCGGTGACCTGTTTAGCTTTGAACGATTCGAGCAAGCTGTTGCCTGTGGTCCCCAAATCGGTGCAGAAGCAATGTTGACCCATCTGCAAGCGGCAGTCGAAGGATTTATCGGTGAGGCGGAACCACACGACGATTTGACGCTGGTGGTGATGCAAGTACGAAATTACGCGTTAACTATTGTTCACCCCTGTGGTCAGTCTTGAGGAGGCGTTAGCGCAAGCATTGGATGGATTACCCTCTGATGCCCGCATTGGGATTATGCCGCTGGCCAATGCGATGATGCCAATGTAGAAAGCAACAAAATTTAGTAGTAAGTAAAAGGAGTTAAAACATGAGTCTTGAAACTATCTATGATGCAGTACTTAGAGGAGATGCTCCAACAACAGCAGCCGACGTACAGGCCGCTTTGGACAGCGGAGCCTCAGCGGAAGAGGTTTTGCACCAGGCTTGCATTCCGGCTATGACTGAAGTTGGTCGTCTCTTTGAAGCTGGCGATAAATTTATCCCCGAAATGATGATTGCGGCCCGGGCTATGCAAGCTGCGGTTAATATCCTGCAACCACTGCTGATGGAAGCGGAAGTTGAAGTGCTGGGCACAGTGGTGCTTGGGACTGTGGTCGGCGACTTGCACGATATCGGCAAGAATCTGGTCGGGATGATGTTAGAAGGGGCCGGTTTCCAAATCATCGACCTGGGTACCGATGTGGCCCCTGAAACGTTTGTAAAAGTGGTCCAAGAACACAATCCTGATGTGGTTGCGATGTCAGCCTTGTTAACCACCACAATGGTCTCTGTCACGGCTACTATGGAGGCATTAATTGAAGCCGGTGTACGTGATAAGGTTAAGGTTATCATTGGTGGCGCACCCATCACCCAAGAATTTGCCGATAAAGTGGGCGCAGATGGTTTTGCGGGTGATGCCGGCGGTGCCCCTCGCGTGGTTAAGGCATTGCTGGGTGTCGAATAGGCATACTCAGTGGAGAAAAATTATGACAGAAAATCTTACAACCACCATCTCGTCAGCCACTCAAACTGTTGAAATCAGTCGTGACCAACTGACTGTCATCATCGGCGAACGTATTAATCCTACCGGCCGCAAAGCGGTGCTGGCGGCTCTTCAAGAAGGCAATTTTGATATTGTACGTCAAGATGCCTTAGCTCAGGTCGCTGCCAGCGCACCGGTACTCGACGTGAATGCCGGCGAAAAGAAGTAGCAGAGACATAAAACTATGCCAAAAGTTACCGCAATTTATGGCGAAACAGTATCAAGGAGATTGAAATGCTCGACCAACCAAATATATTACTCATCTGTACTGACCACTGGCCTGCTTCTTTGCTGGGCGAGGCCGGTCATTCCGTTATTCAAACCCCAACGCTGGATCAATTAGCTCGCAATGGCATCCGTTTTACCAATGCCTACAGCACATGCCCCGTCTGTATCCCGGCCCGGCACTCGTTGATGACCGGAGCCAGTCCTCGTGGTCATAACATGCGCTACTACAATGATACTGAACCGATGCCCAATTTACCTACCCTGGCCCAAACTTTCCGCAACGTCGGCTATCAGGCTTACGCGGTGGGCAAACTGCACGTCTATCCGCAGCGCGACCGTATCGGTTTTGATGATGTAATTCTGGCTGAAGAAGGGCGGGTTCAATTTGGCGTCGTGGATGATTACGAGATGTTTCTGACCGACCAGGGCTATGCCGGGCAACACTTTGCCCACGGCATGAACAATAACGAATATCTTGCCCGGCCCTGGCACTTGCCCGAAGACTGCCACGTCACCAACTGGACCACCCGACGAATGGCCCGGGTTATCCAACGGCGCGACCCAACTCGCCCCGCATTTTGGTATCTGTCGTACACCCATCCTCACCCACCGCTGACCCCCCTTTCGTCCTATTTAGATCTGTATCGTGATTTTGAGCCGGAGCCGCCCTATCTTGGTGAATGGGCCAGTGATGCTAAGACTCTTCCATATCCCTTAAAATCGTTGCAGCATCGTCGGTATGTAGACCAACATGTTGCCCGTTTGGCTCGACAAGCTTTTTATGCCTTATGCACCCACATTGACCATCAACTGCGTGTCGTGATCGGTACCCTGCGCGAAGAAGGTCTACTTGATAACACCGTCATTCTATTTACCTCTGACCATGGCGATATGTTGGGCAACCACGGATTGTGGGCCAAGAAGTTGTTCTATGAAGACTCGGCCAATGTACCAATGATACTCATGGGCGTTGCGGGAGATGAACGTGTCGGGCATTATCATATAGAGAAGCGGCTGGTATGTCTGGAAGATGTGATGCCAACTCTGCTTGGCTTGGCCGGTATCGACATTCCGGATACCGTTGAAGGGTTGTCGATGGTTGGGTTGAAAGAGCGTGATAACCTGTACGGCGAACACGGTGAAAACGATACAGTCTCGCGGATGATACACGATGGCCGGTTTAAGCTTATCTACTACCCGGTGGGTAACTATTTTCAACTCTTTGACCTTCACCAGGATCCGCAAGAAATGCATAATCTTGCTAATTTATCCACCTATGCGGAGACGGTAGAGCGACTCTCCCAATGTCTGTTCGGTGAACTGTATGGTGGGGATGAGCGGTGGTTTGAGGGTGGCAAGTTCGTCGGATTACCCGATAAAATCTATACTTCTAAACCTGAACGTAACTTTTTCGGGCAACGGGGACTTCATTTCCCCGGACCTCCCGGAACTACACAATGATATAATGTCACACTGTACAACTACTCAATTAACGGACAAGGAGACCTGAAATGACAACCCATCAAAAAGCGTATCTGCCCGAGGATCGCTTGTTTGATCCCAACCCGGCCCAGAAAGAAATAGCCCAACAACTCTATACTAGCGTGGCTAAACTGCCTCTTGTTTGCCCGCACGGGCACGTTGAACCAAAACTACTCGGCGACCCCGACTACTCATTTGGCACGCCCACCGACCTGCTTCTTATCCCCGACCACTACATTTTCAGAATGCTCTATTCACAGGGAATCCCGATGGAAAGCCTGGGTATCCCCCGGCAAGATGGAGGCGAGGTAGAACAAGACCATCGCAAAATCTGGCAAATCTTTGCCGAAAACTTCTACTTGTTCCGGGGAACACCCACCGGCATCTGGCTAACACAAGAACTACGTGATGTATTTGGCGTAGAGGATAAACTAACTGGTGAGTCGGGACAAGATATTTACGAGCAAATTGCTGATTGCCTGCAAAAACTTGAGTTTCGCCCTCGCCGCCTCTTTGAGCAATTTAACATTGAGGTCCTGGCAACCACCGACGCCGCCGCCGACACGCTGGAATACCATCGCGCTATCAAAGAATCCGGCTGGAATGCCCGTATTATCCCTACCTTTCGGCCCGATAATGTGGTCAATATCGATACGCCGGGCTGGTGCAAGAACATAGAGGCATTGAGCGCAGCAAGTGGCCTTGAGGTGAACAGCTATCAAACCTTTATTCAAGCATTAGAAAATCGCCGCATTTTCTTCAAAGAAATGGACGCAGTTGCTACTGATCACGCCGCACTAACTGCCTACACCGGAGAATTATCGCTGCAAGAGGCTGTCGTCATTTTTCATCGCGCCCTCAACAATCAAGCCACGGCTGAAGATGCCGTCCGCTTCACCGGCCATATGTTAATGGAGATGGCCCGTATGAGCATTGAGGACGGTTTGGTGATGCAGTTTCATCCGGGGGCGTATAGAGACCACAACACGTTGGTTTATCAACGGTTTGGTATTGCTATGGGAGGCGATATCCCCCTTACCGCTGAATATACGCGCAATCTCCAGCCCTTGCTAAACAAATATGGCAATGACTCTCGGCTGACTCTCATCCTGTTTACCCTTGATGAAACCAGCTACTCGCGGGAACTGGCCCCATTAGCCGGGCACTATCCTGCCCTTAAGTTAGGCCCGCCCTGGTGGTTCCACGATAGCCTGAACGGGATGCGCCGCTACTTTGATCAGGTCATTGAGACAGCCGGTTTGTACAACACAGCAGGCTTTAATGATGATACCCGCGCCTTCCCTTCTATTCCCGCTCGGCATGATGTATGGCGCAGAACCGCCGCCAATTGGATTGCGGGTCTTGCGGTACAAGGTATCATTGATCAAGACGATGCCAAAGCAATGATTTATGACGCCGCCTACGGGCTGGTCAAACAAGCATACAAATTGAATTAACGGCATCGCTTCATTTGGCCCAAAATGAGGCCAAAGATAGCTTTACACTTTTTTGTCAATCTTGATTTACATAAGGTGCAGAACTGTCTAATACTGGCCTCTATAGCAACAAAATCGCTGTTTATCTTAAATTGTTGCCGTATTCAACATCAGAAGTGTAAAGCTATCTGTCAAGCACTTTGACGCGATGCCGAATTAACTATGTAGAGGAGAAAACTTATGGAACCAAAAGCAGATATTGGACTTATCGGTCTGGCCGTTATGGGGCAAAATCTAGTCCTAAATATGAACGATAACGGCTTCACGGTAGTTGTTTACAATCGTACAACCAGCAAAATTGATGAGTTTTTGGCAGGTACAGCTAAAGGGACTAATGTAATTGGCGCTTACTCGCTGGAAGATTTTGTGGTTACTCTCAAACGTCCCCGAAAAATTATGGTGATGGTCCAGGCAGGTCGAGCCGTAGACGCCGTTTTCAATCAGCTTGTGCCTTTACTGGAAAAAGACGACATCATTATCGACGGGGGCAATTCCCATTATCCCGATTCTACTCGCCGCACAAAGGAGTTGGCGGAAAAAGACATTTTGTTTGTGGGGGCAGGCGTATCCGGCGGCGAAGAAGGCGCCCGGCACGGCCCGTCGATTATGCCGGGCGGGGCCTCTGAAGCCTGGCCGCATATTAAACCCATCCTGCAAGCTGTGGCGGCCAAAGTGGCCGATGGTTCGCCTTGTTGCGACTGGTTGGGCGAAGAGGGCGCCGGACATTTTGTTAAAATGGTGCATAACGGCATCGAATACGGCGATATGCAGTTGGTCTGCGAGGCGTATGATTTGATGTCTAACGTGTTGGGGTTGTCGCCCGACGAGATGAGCGCGGTGTTTGCCCGGTGGAATGAAGGCAAACTTAGCTCTTACTTAATTGAAATCACTGCCGACATCTTGGCCTTCAAAGATGAGGACGGCCAGCCGATGGTCGACAAAATCCTGGACACAGCCGGACAAAAAGGAACCGGCAAATGGACGGCCAATGCAGCCCTTGATGCCGGTGTTCCTTTGACCCTCATCGGCGAAGCGGTGTTTGCTCGGGCGCTATCTGCGCTTAAAGAGGAGCGTGTTATAGCTGCCGAGGCATTGGGCGCTCCAACCAGTCAATTTGAGGGGGATAAAGAAGCCTTTATTAATGACATCCAGGAGGCATTATATGCGGCCAAGATAATTTCATACACCCAGGGATATATGCTATTCAGGGCCGCGTCGGCGGAATATGGCTGGCATTTGGCCTATGGTAACATCGCACTGCTCTGGCGTGAAGGGTGCATTATCCGCGCTGATTTTCTGGACAAAATAAAAGATGCCTACGACCAAAATCCCGAGTTAACCAACTTACTACTCGACCCATATTTTAAAGACCAAGTCCAAAATGCAGAAGCCTCTTGGCGGCGCGTGGTCGCCAAAGCCATAGAAATGGGCTTCCCCGTTCCGGCAATGTCCAGTGCGCTGGCTTTCTTTGACGGCTATCGCCGCAACCGGCTGCCGGCCAACCTGCTTCAGGCTCAACGAGACTACTTTGGGGCACACACCTATGAACGTATCGACAAACCGCGTGGCGAATTCTTCCACACCAACTGGACCGGACGTGGCGGAGATGTAACCGCATCCACTTACAACGCCTGATATATATTTGAATTTCATAGGACTTACGCAGTTGGGCGTTTAAATGTCATTTCGAGCGAAGAATGAGCGAGAAATCCCTCAGAACCATGTTTGCAAGACACCTTCTCAGGGATTTCTCGTCGCAAACTCCTCGAAATGACATAAACTGTGTAACTCCTATTTCAGAAGAAATCATTCAAAAATGGAGATTTTAGATTATGCTAATTCCACTGTTAAACCATCTAAAAACCACCGACTTAACTCCCCCTTTGCCGGAGCCGGACGCACAAGCCTTAGCAACTGAACTGGGCCACCTGGCCAAAATGCAGGTGTATCCTCGTTCAATTACGGCCACGCAGCGCTCGCTTTTCTTTTTAGGGCGACGAGAGGGTGAAAAATATCTGGGCATTATTTCGGCAGACACAGATATTGGGGCCAGGTTTGACGGCCACCCAAAACCCGCCAC
>PJEL010003678.1_pt1 | contig 12956 bp, 10 predicted proteins | sample 1853271 | NCBI WGS metagenome assembly PJEL01 (sample SAMN08108733, study PRJNA415343) | Invertebrate metagenome, whole genome shotgun sequencing project. | host: Globobulimina | place: Sweden: Gullmar Fjord | collected 2015-08 | reverse complement strand
TCAATATTGGTCACAACTTCAACCACTGGAGCAAGGTGAAGAAGAGACCCGTCACTTTCATCTGCTTCAGCAACTAAAAACTCACCCTCTCCAAGCTTCGCATTACTTCCAAAGCAATTAACCTGACCGCCAATAACCACAGTTGGGTCCAGTTCTGCTTGGGCCAAAACCCACCCCACGAGTGATGTGGTTGAAGTCTTTCCATGGCTGCCTGCAATAGCAATCCCAAAACGCTTTAATCGCATCAATTCAGCCAACATTTCTGCTCTGGGTATAACCGGTATTTTGTTTTGTCTGGCAGCAACCACTTCTGGATTATCTGATTTCACGGCTGTTGAAGTTACAACTACCTCAGCGTCTTTGATCCATTCAGCACGATGCCCAATATTTACAATTCCACCAAGGCTTACAAGCCTTCTCGTTATGTCACTTTCGCGCAGGTCTGAGCCACTGACTGTGTACCCCAAATTTAACAACAGTTCAGCAATTCCACTCATGCCGATCCCGCCTATGCCAACAAAGTGGATATGTTTATTTTTTTTATACATAATACTCTCTTGTGTCAGGATGAAACTTCATTACAATCAATCAACTTCATACATTCATCTGCAATTTTCAGAACAGCATCCGGCATCGCAGCTTCTCCGGCTTTTCTTTCCATTTTTTCCAGCAAAACATTATCCTCAAGAAGGGAAATAATTTGATTTCCCAAAATCTCCGCCGTAAGTTCACTTTCCGAACATATTATTGCAGCACCCTTCTCTTCTAGAACTTGAGCATTCTTTTGCTGATGATTATCTGCCGCAAACGGATAAGGGATCAGAATACTTGCCCTCTTAACAACTGTCAGTTCAGCAAGGGTTGTTGCTCCGGCCCTTGACACCACGACATCTGCCAAATCATAAGCTTTTTCCATCTGATCAATAAATTCAGTAACTTCCGCATCTATACCTGCTTGTTGATACTCTTTATCAACCCATGCTCGATCAATTTTCCCTGTTTGATGAAGCACCTTAAAATCAGCTGAAAGTTGATGCTTTATAGTAACCAGGGCATTTGCAACCAATTTGTTTACAGCATGGGCACCCTGACTCCCTCCTAAAACCAACAGACATTTTCCTCTTTTTTTTGACTGCCGACCAGCTGCCAATTTCAAGATTTCCCGTCGGAGAGGATTACCAGTATGCAAACATTTTTCAGAAGGAAAAAAATTTTCACTCCCCGGAATTGACAGAAAAATCCGATCAACAATCGGACCCAGCTTCCTATTCGCCATCCCAGGTACTGAGTTCTGCTCATGAATACAGGATGCGATTCCCATTACCTTTGCAGCGAGTACTACTGGACCAGTTACATACCCACCAACTCCCAAAACCAAACTTGGCCTAATATTTTTGAGAAGCAACAAAGACTCTAAAAAACTAACCGGCAATTGAGCTAAAGTTTTTATTTTAGCCCAGAATGTGCCTCCTTTTAAACCACTACAGTGAATAGTTTTAGTTTCAAAGCCGTAATGGGACATGGCATTTCGATCTACTAAACGACCTGTACCAATAAAAACAACTCGACATCCAGGGGCCCTATCCATAATTTCCTGCGCAACAGCAATCCCAGGAAACAAATGGCCTCCAGTTCCTCCACCGGTTACTACAATTGTAAGTTCTCGCCCTTTTGACAAATATATTCCTACTGTAAAGTAGCTACTAGCTTTTCAAAAACTTCGCCTCTCTGACTGTATCCAGAAAACATATCAAAACTCGCACAGGCTGGAGATAAAAGAACACTGTCACCCTTTTCTGAAAGCTGGCTTGCACGCTCTACTGCATCAGACATTGAATTGAGTGTTTCAACTTGAGTCAATCCGGCCAAAGATTCTGCTATTATTTCTTTGGCTTCACCAATCAGCAACAGAACTTTAACTTTTTGTGAAACTAGATCCGCAAGCAGACGATAATCTCCACCCTTATCCCGTCCACCTGCAATTAAAACAACTGGCCCAGCAAGACCTCCTAATGCTGAACAAACTGCCCCTATATTTGTTGCTTTTGAATCATTGTAATATCTGACTCCGCCTACTTCAGCCACCATTGTCATACGATGGCGCAATAGACTAAAATGATCCAAACCATTTTTAATTGTGTTAGGATTACATCCGGCAACCCTCGCTACCAGGATTGCCACAGCCGCATTCTCCAAATTCGGCGAAAACCCAAGTTGAGTGCCTCTTAAATCATATTCTTCCTGATCAAAGTCTAACTCTTCATCTGACAATTTCACCATACTGCCTGTTACAATCGACCCTGACTGGCCAATCAAACTTGAACCAAAAGAGAGACATTCCCGCGCCGCCCGCCCGTGCCATATACTTTTGGTATCATCAAAAGACCGCATACTGTCTGAGTCATCACTATTAACTATTGCAACATCTCCAACTTGTTGATGGGAGAATAAACTTAATTTTGATTGAACATACTCTGCATATGATTGATATCTATCAAGGTGATCGGCTGATATATTCAAAAGCACTCCAATATCAGGCCTAAAATCTCCAGCTGTATCCAACTGAAAACTGCTCACCTCAAGCACTAACCAATCAGCCTTTTGCTCACCTACCAGGTAATCAGTTAATGGCGTACCAATATTGCCTCCAACAAATACTTTATAACCGGCCCCTTTCAACAAATCGCCAATCAAAGATGTCACGGTTGTCTTCCCATTGGTGCCCGTTATCGCTATCACCTTTGTTTTTAAATAACCTGGAGCCAATGCCAATTCACCAATTATCGGAACACCTTTTTCCTTAGCAGCGACCAGTACTTCTAGTCCGGTTGGCACACCTGGACTAACTAAAATCAAATCTACGGTGGTAAACAATTCAACAGAATGATTACCTAACTCACAATAAACACCCTGCCGCAATAACTCTTTAATCCTATGATCATTACTATCTGTTATTGAAGAATCAGAAACAGAAACCCTGGCCCCTTGCTGCAAACAAAAATTCACGGCTGAGATTCCTGATTTCCCAAGGCCCACTACTAATATGTGCATTGTGCTTGAAATCGTATACAAATTTCGCCTCAACGCCTTACCTTAATTTGAGTGTTGCTAAAGCCGACAACCCAAAAATTATTGAAACTATCCAAAACCTGACCACAACCTTAGGTTCGGTCCATCCCTTTTTCTCAAAATGATGGTGAAATGGAGCCATTAAAAAAATTCTTTTTCCTCCACTCATCTTAAAAAAACCAACTTGCATGATCACCGACAGGGCTTCCATCACAAAAATTCCGCCAACCAACACCAAGAGAATCTCCTGTTTGGTTATTACTGAAATACATCCTAAGGCTGCACCTAATGACAATGATCCAGTATCCCCCATAAACACCTGCGCGGGATAGGCGTTAAACCATAAAAAACCTAAACATGCCCCAACCATAGCTCCGCAAAAAACAGCCACCTCACCAGCTCCTGGGACAAAGGGAATTTGAAGGTATGTGGCCAGAGTTGCATGTCCAACCAAATAAGAAAATATTAAATACACTGCACTGGAGACAACCATTGGTCCCGTTGCCAAACCATCAAGACCATCTGTTAAATTAACTGCATTTGAGGCCCCCACCACCACTAATACGATGAATGCCACATAAAAAACTCCAAGGTTTGGACTGATATTTTTAAAGAATGGAAAAACCAACTCTCCGTTCACAGCTGGATTCCGAAAAATAAAAAACCCACACAACAGCGCACCAACAATTTGGAGAGCCATTTTTTCTCTGGGGCTCAATCCTTTGCTATTGCTCTTTTTAATTTTCCTATAATCATCGAAGCCGCCGATAATAGTAAACCAGAGAGTCACAAACATTATTATCCAAACATGGTTATTGGCCAGGTTGACCCACAGAAGAGCCGACAATGTCATAGAAAAAATTATAAGTACCCCTCCCATTGTAGGAACACCCTTTTTGCTAAAATGACTTTCCGGCCCATCTTCCCGAATAACCTGCCCAATATTACTTGACTGCAAGTATCTAATAAATTTTGGCCCTAAAACTAAAACAATTAAAAATGCTGTTACTATAGCGCCGACACACCTGAAAGTAATGTATCTAAAAACGTTAAACCCGCTAAAATACGAATGTAATGGATATAAAAAGTGATAAAACACTGATTTTTATTGTGCACCAACTGTATGGTACTAATTTGTTATTTAAGTTTCTTTAAAAGGGTTAGTAATTCTTCCATTCGCATACCACGTGAACCTTTCAAAAGAACTAGATCATTAGGCATAATCTGCCCCTTTTGCCATAACGTCTCAATGGACTTTTCAAGGTCTGCTTTTGATGAATAATGATGCGCCTGACCAGTCAGGTTATTCTTTTTTGCAGCTTTCACGATCTCTTCAGAAAAGTCTCCAACACATAAGAGATAATCAACCTTACACAACGCGGCATGCTTCCCTACCTGAGCATGTGCCTCAATGCTGTAATCGCCAAGCTCTAACATGTCCCCCAAAACAGCTACAACTTTCCCTTCCTGCTTAATATCATTTGCAGTAGCCAATGCGGCTTTCATTGAAGATGGGTTAGCATTGTAAGAATCGTTGACCACTCGCAAACCGCATTGCATTGTTACTTGCCCCAATCGATTTTCTGCGGGCGTATATGCCTCCAAACCTGAAGCTATATCTGCCAGCCCAGCTCCAGCACCATAGGCAAGAGCACTTGCGGCCAAGCTGTTAATCACATTATGGTCACCAATTTGATTAATCCGAACTCTCATTTTATCTGAACCAATATGCAGAGTAAAAGACATACCAGCACTCCCTCTTTTATAAACATGGGTAGCACGTACAAATGCATCTTTTCTTCGTCCAAAAGTGATCTTTTCCGTCTTAACATTCTTGACTAATCTACGAACCATTGCATCATCTTGATTAACAACAAGTGTTGTCGATGAACGGCAACCAGCAAAAAGTTCTCCTTTTGCTTGTGCAACTCCGTTAATGTCTCCTAATCCCTCCAAGTGGGCCGCTTGAATATTATTTATACAGGCAACATCAGGATCGGCTATTTCAGTCAACCTTGCGATTTCACCAGGAGCATTCATACCCATCTCCAGTACGGCATAATCATGATGGTAATTGGCTGGCAAAAGCGACAATGGTAATCCTACTAAATTATTAAAATTCCCTGTGGTCTTGATAACATTACCGCAATTCTGCATTATTTCAGCAGTAATGTCCTTAACGGTGGTTTTCCCTGAACTACCGGTTATGGCCATCACATTCAGTCCTTTAAGCATGGATCTTCTGTATGCAGCCAAATTCCCTAATGCTGTCATGCTGTCTGAAACCAAAATTACTGGTATTGAAAGGTTTGTCTTAAACTCTTTTGAAACTACTACTCCGGCTGCTCCTTTTTTTACTGCTTGCTCAACAAATGAAGTCCCATCAAAATTCTCACCAACAAGAGCAAGAAAAAGATCGCCAGGTTTAATTGTTCTTGTATCGGTTGAGACACTTCTAAAAACTGCAGTTGAACTTCCTGACAACAAACGCCCACCAGTTGCAATTATAACTTGGCCAAGAGTCCACGAAGGATTTTGCGAGGTTGCAAAGCCATACCCAAAACCGGCATTGATCGTCTGATCCGCGCCATAGCTCTCCCCAATGCTTGCCGTCATTCCTTCCATGCCTTTCCCCTTTTTCATTCGATTTCTACGTTTATTTACATTGAGTAAAAATTCATAAATTATTTATTATTTTTTGGGAATGTAGCTAATTATAAACATTTTAGTAAACGTATTGACTCTTCTCGTCACACTCCTTCATGTACAGATCAAGCCGCCATATACTTTCGTGCTTCCTGACAATCATTAAAATGGACTGTTCCTTCCCTTGTTATTTGATAAGTTTCATGACCTTTCCCGCTAATTAATACAATATCATTTGGTTCAGCCAAATTAATTGCTCGCTGGATTGCTCTACTTCGTGACGGCTCGACAATAAAACCATTTTCTAATAAGCTGCCAGTTTCAAGGAGCTTTTTACCTGTAGTCTCTACTCCTCTTTGTATTTCTGAAATAATTAATTCCGTTGGCTCAGAGCGTGAGTTGTCAGCTGTAATAATTACTACATCTGCAAGATTCCCCGCCACTTCACCCATCAATAAACGTTTGCCATGATCTCGATCACCACCACAGCCAAAAACCACCAATATCCGTCCATCTGCTATTTTTAACAAATTTATTAAAACATTCTCCAGCGCATCAGGGGTATGGGCATAGTCAACATACACAGAGAAATCTTGTTCTTTGCCTTCAATTTCAACCTGTTCCATCCTGCCAGGGACACTTCCCATTCTGTTGATTCCTCGACCAATAACTTTTGGTGAAATACCCAATGCAAAAGCAACTCCAGCTGCCCCTAAAAGATTTTTTAGATTAAACTCACCCACCAAGTGAGATTGGACAGCAAATTCGCGGCCAGCAATACTTATCTGCGCTTTAATTCCTCTTTTTGTAAAATAATATTCCCGGCTACAAATATGATTATAATCTGATTTTCCACAGGTAATAATACGAGAATGACTATCCCCGTTAGGCATAAAACCACAATCTATCAAATCCCCGATCAATCGTTTGCTCCAGCCATTACTACTATCACCACATTGCTCATTTACTATTGGGGAGACATCTTCATAATAACTATCCTCTTGAACAACTACTCCAATGCCATTCCGCCGCAAATACTTCGTAAAGAGCAATTTTTTTGTCTGAAAATATTCTTCCATATCTTGATGGAAATCTAGATGGTCTCTACTCAGATTAGTAAAAAGTGCTACATCAAAACTCAAGCCCACCAACCTATTTAACACCAATGCATGTGATGATGCTTCCATGATCACATGCGTTACGCCCTTGTCAACCATTTCACGCAAGAGCTTTTGCAACTCAATGGGTTCTGGAGTTGTAAAATCAGCCTTTTTTACAGTTCCGTTATAGCGGTAATTAATTGTACCTATTACTCCTGGAACAGCACCTGCTTCTTTGAGAATTGATTCGAGGATATAGGTTGAAGTTGTTTTACCGTTGGTACCAGTCAATCCAATTAAGCTTAATTCACACCCAGGGTGGCCATAGAAGGCTGAAGCTATTTTGCCTAATGCTTGCGAACTGTCTTCCACTTCAATAATTGGTGGCAACTCTGAGTCGTTCAAAGATGAACAGCACCCTTTATTTACAATAATTGCCACGCAACCCTTGATTGCAGCATCCTTTATAAAATCATGACCATCAACTGATAACCCTTTAACAGCGACAAACAAACTCCCTAATAATATCTTGCGAGAATCAGTAACTATTGAACAGACCGATACCTCATGGATATCCCTATTAGGGGTATTGGATACATTTTCAAGAAGATCAGTTAATTGTTTCATTTCTATACAATATATGATTTTTTAATTGACCATTTTCAACTCAAGGATACAACTCACTCCATTATCAAGAATACCGCCTGGTTCAGGAAACTGTCTGGCAACTTGCCCGGCTCCTACAATTCGAAACTGCATATTGTATCCTTGCAAGGCTTGCATTGCTTTACGGAGACTTAAGCCCTTAACTTCCGGCATAATTTTTTTTGCTGTTTTGTCATTTGAACTATTGTTTGGCTTGAGACTTTGGTGAATTTTATTCCACATGGCATACAATTCCTGTTGACTATGCGCAACTGGTCCCTCTTCCTCATTTTTGCTACTTGCCATTATTTTTTCTCCCTGTTTGAATATTGAGAAAACCATGTTTCGTAAGGGGGATGACTTCCGAAGATTCATTTCAGCCTCCCTTGACACGACAACTAACGCTAATTGAGAATCAGGTGAAGAAAAACCAAGAGTCAACATATTATAGCTCTTAACCTCACCAGCTATACTTTTTGTATCTTTTGCTGATCCAACAACAGATTCTAATGACTCAAGCACAATTGCTCCATTATATGACTGAGGCATTTGTTCTTTAAGAAATTTGACAAAAAGATCATTATTATTGGGGGACATCTCGGTTGAGACAGCTGAATTAAACTCTGTAAAAAGTCTTTGCTGATTCTTTTTCACGGACACAGCTTTTAGTATATGAGGAGTAACTTTCCCCCCCCCATTTAACAACCAGGCAAATGACTTAAGTATATTCACCGATGAACTGCTTGAATGTACATCTGACAAATTACAATCCATCTCAAGTTGATGATTAACTTCTTCTGGTAGATCAATATTACTGGCTTTGGCTAGCTGCAAATCTTGACAAACTCCCACAAGTCTCTTCTTTTCAACACTATGGTCTGTTGGCCATTTAAGATCAGGAGAAATATGAAACTGATCGAATTCACCCCAGATAGAATTTGCATGGACACTTTCTTGGCTAAATACTTTTTTCCTCTGAGCCGCCTTGATAACACGGTGTGCACTCTCATCTACATACAGTGGACTTGGGCGGCTATCATGCCCACTCCCCAATTCTGCAACTGCTCTCAAATAACTCGTTAGCCCACCTAATTTGACGGGGTTCACAAGTCCTCTATTTTGGCGTTCATAATTTTTATAGTTCCAAAAAAGATTGGGATCATATGAAGGCAGATTAGCCATGGCATAAATCTCACCAGATTTAACATCCATTAAAATTGCTGAAGTTGATTGCGCCTTTGTTTTTGAAAGTAATTTAGCCAACTCTTTTTCAAGGATAATTTGCAAATCAATATCCAACGACAAAACTAAGTTTGCTCCTTTCTCAGGAATTTTAGTTACTCGCAAACCCGCTCTTTGTAAATTTGCAGAGCCCTTCCCCAACTCACCGCGCAGGATATTATCATAGACAAATTCAACTCCTGACAAACCATGCTCCTCTTTTACAAAACCAATAGCATGTGCTCCATGTTGCCGATATGGGTACAGACGTTGCCACTCATCAACCAAATAAACTCCGCTAAAGTCATAGGATGCCAATTCCTGAGCCTTAGCTAGTCCAATATTTCTTTTCAGCCAGACAAAACTCCTTTCACTCCGTAATTTACTATGCAATTCACTTTCATTGAGTTCTAGTACTTTAGACAATGAACGTATCGCTTTGCCTCTTTCCCTCAACTCCAACGGCCTGAGATAAACAGAAACAGTTTTCAAACTGACCGCCAATGTCTTCATATTTCTATCGTATATATCCTTCCTCTTAACGCCTAATTCCTTGGTCCCATCTTTAGTCCATAAACCGTTTTGGAGTGATACTCCGCCAAAATCCTCATGGATTCCTTTGTTATGGCGTCGAGCGAATAATCTTTCCTCATTCAATGAGAACCCACTAAAGACATAATAAGTGAATACTAATCCCAAACAAATCCTGACCCATACAGGAGGTCTTTTCTTTATCAATTTCTTTAAAAATACCATTCTAATACCACGAGTTTATTACAGATGCCGGATTTGTCCTTTTATTGGATTTAAAAGGCCAAAGTCTTTTACAGATGATTCAATTCTGTCGCGATCTAGTAATACCTGGCGTTTTTCGTAGAGACTTTGCTGGGCTTTTATTAACTCAATTTTTGAAACCTGTATCCTTGCCAGGTCATTCAAACCTGAGCGAATTAAAAACCCGAACACAAGACAAACCGAAAGCCCAACAACCATGGCTCCAGTTAACAAAACACCTACGTTTTTTCTTAAAAGGCGGCTCCCTTTAAATGACAATGGTTTAATTTTTACGGTTTGTCTGTCTTCAAAGGTATTGATATAATCCTGAATCATAACCCCTCCATTTTTTATTTTCGCTCTCGGGTCTATATGGTTCTCTACCCCGGTCTTGAATTACTCGCAGTACATGGCAATTGCTTAATCTTTGATCAACTACCCACTCTTTGTGCTACTCTAAGTTTTGCACTCCTGGCTCTTGGATTTTTTCTTATTTCTTCCACGCCCGGTACAATTGGCTTTTTGGTTAACACCTCAAGCAAAGGATTCCTTTGCATACCCCTTTTGACCAGCCGATCCTCCAAAGAGTGAAATGTGATTACTACCAATTTCGCGCCATACTTCAACATTTCTGGCCCTTCTATAAGCATCGTCTCCAGGTTATCAAGTTCTGTATTAACTGCTATTCTTAAGGCCTGAAAAACCTTTGTTGCGACATGAATTTTTTTTGGGTGATACTTTCTAGGCACTGCTCTTTCAATAAGTTCAACTAACTGCCTAGTATTTTCTATTTTATTTTGACGCCGTTCCTCAACGATAAATTTTGCTATACGCCGAGCCTGCCTTTCCTCTCCGTAGTAATAAAACATATCAGCCAGATCTTCCTGACTAGTCGAGTTAAGCAATTCCGCAGCTGTAACAGAACGTCTTTCATCCATGCGCATATCAAGAGACTGTTCTCCCTTGAAACTAAACCCACGCTCGCTCTTGTCCAACTGATACGATGAGAGCCCCAGATCTAACAGTATCCCATCGACAACCTTTACACCGATTGCATCCAGGCATTCCCGACACGCTGCAAAGTTATCAGCAACATATTGAACTCTTTCAGCAAACCCGGCCAATCTCTCCTTAGCCAAAACTATTGCTGATTGATCCCACTCAAAAGCAATCACCTTGCTGTCTGGTCCACTTTGCTCAAGTATCCTGCCCGTGTGTCCACCCAAGCCAAGGTTGCCGTCTACATAAATTCCACCCGAAACTGGAGACAAAAAATCAACGGTTTCCTCCAGTAAAACTGAGTGGTGTATGGTATCTGCCACACATTCACCTTAAGGCATCACGACAAATAAATGCCGGACATCTTTATTTAAATTTGTTTATTGACTACAGAAGCCCTGAACGTAGCAGGTTCTCTTCGAAATTCTCAAAATCTTCCGGGGATGGTTTGTCGTCGACTTCCCATGTCTTTTTATCCAGAACTTCAAAGTAGGTCATGACACCGCTCATCAGCACTTCTTTGACAACTCCACTCTCTTCGCGAAGTTTTGGCGGCAATAGGATTCTATTTTGTTTATCCAGCGAACACTCAACAACACCGCCAATCATATAGCGAATCATTTTCTTCATTTTTGGTTGTTCTTGCAGGCGATCAAGAAGGGTTATTTCCATCTTTTCCCACTCTGCAAAAGGGTAAACCTTCAGACAATTTTTCCAAGGAGTGACCATCAAGCGCTTATCATCTTGGTATTGATACTTCAATACCTCACGAAAACGAGCAGGAACATTTAAACGGCCCTTGCCATCCAAAGTATGTTCTGAACGTCCTCGAAAATGATACACTGAATTTTTAATGGTTTTAACTGCCACCTTCACACCCCATCAGTCCCTATTTACCCACTTTGCTCCACCTTACTTTACTGTATAGTGATTTGATCATCAAACTGTCAAGAAAAAAAAGCTTAAATAATTGCGTTCGATTCTCAGCAAATCCTAGTCAAGTTGGTTCCTCGCAACAAAAGACACAAGATATGGTGCACCGTGCAAAACCAGTTACCACATATAGTATCAGCTGGAGTTGAAAAAAATACTTTACTTCACACAATAATTAAAAATAATTATCCCAGGAACTGGGTGTTTGGAGAAAGGATTTTAAGGAAGGGTAATTATTGATGGTTCTGACTTGCCAGTTTTAAAAACTCAACTGACACTGGAGAGATACAATTATACTGTTTACCAATTATTTAAAGACGCCGAAATATTTGTATGGTGTAGGGTTCAAGATCATCGACAATTTCTTGCGATGACACTTTGGAAAATCGTTTGGAGATATCAGGGAAATAAACATCTCCTACAACCGCCCGCTTCAAGGTTGTTAATATGATAGTGTCGGTATAGGAAAGTGCGAGATTAAATACTTGCTCCCCCCCAATAACAAAAGTTTTTTTTGCGTGCAGCTTACGGCATAAATCCAAGGCTTCTTCAATACTACAAACAACCCTGCACCCGCTTGAAACAAAATTACTGTTTCTTGAAATGACTATATTTGTTCTCCCCCTTAAAGGACTGCCAATTGCCTCATGAGTTTTCCTTCCCATAATAATTGGGTTCCCCCAGGTCGTCTCTTTGAAATGGTGTATCTCAGAAGGGATGTGCCAGGGCATCTGGTTATTAGCTCCAATCACTCTGTTTTTCGCCATGGCAGCAATAATAATTACGTCCATCATAACCACCTTATTTCTTAAAGATTAATTCAAGGAACCTTTGACAGTTGATTATTTGTCCAATTTATTTTTCTCTCAACCCCACTAAAATATATTATTTACACAACTTCGTAGCAGCTTTCAACTTGCCAAACAAGTGCGGCATACTTATAGTAGCTTCAGAATTTAGTAGATTAAACACAATTTCATCTAAGCCCTTTTCCAGGCACTGCCCAAAAGGCCATGCATCGAGGATTAAAAGTGCAAATGATATTTTTTTCAAACAATAACATTTATCCTTTTCAACACAATGGACTATTATAAAATTCTTGGCGTAGACAAAAGCGCCTCTACCAGCGAACTTAAAAAAGCATACCGTAAACTCGCCCTTAAATACCACCCAGACCGCAATAAGGGTGATAAGCAGGCTGAAGAAAAATTCAAAGAGGCCAATGAGGCCTACGCCGTCCTGTCTGATCCTGAAAAAAAGCAACAATACGACACTTTCGGTTCATCTGGTTTCCATCAAAAATACTCTCAGGAAGATATCTTCCGAAATACTGATCTCGGTTCAATTTTCAAAGAATTCGGCATCAATTTCGGCGGTTCGTTCAACCAAACTGGATCTCAAGGTGGTACGGGTGGGAGCACCCCCTTTGAATCAATGTTCAGCAACATGGGAGGCACGGGCAATATGGGTGGCAGGTCTGGAGCAAACCCCTTTCAGCAAAGAGGCGGATGCGGAGGGCAAAATAGTTGTCATCAACCTCAGGCAGGTGCCGATCTCACCATGGAACTG
>PJEL010003676.1_pt1 | contig 12957 bp, 12 predicted proteins | sample 1853271 | NCBI WGS metagenome assembly PJEL01 (sample SAMN08108733, study PRJNA415343) | Invertebrate metagenome, whole genome shotgun sequencing project. | host: Globobulimina | place: Sweden: Gullmar Fjord | collected 2015-08 | reverse complement strand
ATCCAAATAAATGAACTCCTAAATATGTTTTTAAAAATGACTTTTTACCTTTTGGTAATATATGAGAAGTATCTTTTTTAGGCGTTGCAATTAATCGTAAGAATCCTACACCAATAAGTAAGGTTAATAAATATTGATTTACAGTAAATACTTTCTTAAAATCAATATTAAAATCATTTATATAAGATATAAAGAAAAAAATACAACTAATAAAGAGAAGTATTAATATCATTTTCTTATTATTTAAAGATGAAAATAAAATTAGAAAAGAAAGCCAAACTAATAAACCAGAATATAATAAGAAGTTTTCATTAACAAAGTATGAATAAATACTTAGAAGAAATGATATAAATACTAATATACCTGATAATCTAATCACTACTTACTCTTTTATTAAAAAATAAAGATAAATATATTCCTATAAATATTAATAGTATTCCAATAAAGTGATAAAATTCTAGTTTTTCTCCAATAAAAATATATGCAATTATAGAACCAAAAATTGGCATTAAGTGTGTAAACTGTCCTGCTTTGTTAGCTCCAATTTCTATAGTTGAAATATTCCAAAAATAAAAAGATAAAATTGATGGAAAAATTACCATATACATTAATGAGTAAAGAACATCAGTATCATTTAAAAATTCAATATTCCAAATACTATAACCTTGATATATATATAATATTGTTAAAAATAATACACCTATAATAGTAGTTAAAGAGAAAAACTCTAAAGGATTTAATTCCTTTGGTTTATATTTTAATAGAACGCAATATAATGCCCAAGTAGAAGATGCTAAGATAATCCATAAATCACCAGATGTAAATTTTAGATTAGAAAGAAAAAAGACATTACCTTTTAATACTAAATATATAACACCACAAGTTGATAATAAGATTCCTAAAAATTGTATTTTACTAATTGCTGTTTTAAAAATGATACTTGATAATATAATTATAAATATTGGGGTACTTGAGTTTATTAATAAAGCATTAGTTGCAGTTGTTGTTTTTAGTCCATAATATAAGAAAGTATTAAAGCCACTTATTCCTAAAGCTCCAAGCAGAACTAAAATTAGATATTTTGTTTTGAATACTTTAAATATCTTTTTATAACGTAGTAATATATATGGGCTTAATAAAACTAATACTAGTGCCCATCTAAAAAAAGATAGTTCCGTTGCATCTATACTTGAAGAAACAAATCTTCCAAATACAAAATTCCCAGACCAAAATAGTACTGCTAACATCAAAAATATATATTTCTTCATTTTCTAGTCTTTAACTTTTTTATGTATTATACACAAATAAGAGACTATTCGATAAAGCTTCTTATATTCTAGATATATAAAACAAAACTAGGTGAATTATTATAGTTTTTTTCTTTTTCATTTCCATATGCATCTAAAAAATTTGATCTATTTACACTTTTTTTTAATTCTCGATAATCATCAATATCAATATCCTCATCATCTTCCTCTTTATCAAATAATGTATCAATTTCATCTTTCATTGTTTGTGTTGATTTATATTGATAAAGTAACATTGCTGCTTCTTCTTTTGAAATATTTCTCTCTTTTTGTTCAATTACTTCTATTTTCTCAACTGAATCTTTTTGTTCAATAGTTTCAATATCTTTATTTTGGTATCTATTAAATGTATTTGTAAATGATTGTATTGGATGTATATTCATTTTTAAATCCTTATCTTTATATATACGAAATGATAGTTTTAAAAAGTGTTTATGTGGTGTTAGTAAATAATAAGCTATAATATTTTTATGGAAAAATTAAAAAATAGTACAATTTTATACATAGAAGATGATGATATTACAAGAGAAAACATATCTTTATATTTAAAAAGAAAATGCAAAACTTTTTATCAAGCATGTGATGGAATTGAAGGCTTAAAATTTTTTGAAAAATATAAGCCAGATATTATAATAACAGATATTGAAATGCCTAATCTAAATGGTCTTGATATGGCAAAAAAGATAAGAAAAATGTCTTCAAAAGTACAAATTATCATCACAACTGCATATACAAGTAATGATTATTTATTAGATGCTGTTAATTTACATTTAGTAAAATATATAGTAAAACCAATTAGTTTACCTAAACTAAATGATGCATTATCTCAATGTGAAGAGTTTATTGATGATGAAGTTATTACAAAAAGATATTTTGATGAAAATACTTTTTATGATATTTATACAAAAGAACTAATTATAAAAAATGAAATTATTCCTTTATCTAGGAATGAAAGAGGATTAATAGACCTTTTAATCAAAAATCATCCAGCACCTAGTTCTTATGAGACAATTGAAGCAAATGTTTATGAATTTGCAAGTTCAAAAAACGCAATTAAACTTCTTGTAAAATCACTAAGAGCAAAAATCAATAAAGAAACAATATCTAATGTATCTGGATTAGGATATAACATTAATATTTTAGAAGTATAAATTATGGATAATTTATTTTTAGGATTTTATTTAGGGGTCTTTTCTATAATGCTTTTGTTTAATATACTTTGGTATATCTATAATAAAGAAAAAGCATATCTGTATTACTTCTTTATGCATTTAAGTGTTGTCTTATTAGCTTTAAATGCATTAGGTGTTTTAAATGGTTCATCTATTCCTTTTGCCATACTTACAATATTTTTCTCATTTTTATTTACAAAAGAATTTTTAAACTTAAGTAAATACTATCCAAAAATAAATACCTATATTTCATATATTGCTTTTTCTTTTAGTTTTTTTCTATTTATTTTATATATAACTTCTAATATACCTATTATTATAAATATACCTTTTTCTTTTATTTTCTTAGCACTTGTTATTATTGCTTATAACGTTTATAAAAGAGGTTTTATCCTTGCTAAGTATTTTGTAATTGCATGGAGTGTTAATTTTATAGTTATTATGCTTTCAGATTTAAATAGAATATTTGATATTCAAATTATACACTTTGAATATTTAAGTCAAGTTGGAAATATATTAGAGGCTGTAATTTTATCTTTTGCCCTATTTGCAAAAACAAGTATTTTAAGAGAAGAAAAGAATGAAAAAGAAAAAATGTTAATTCATCAATCAAGATTAGCTTCAATGGGTGAAATGTTAGCAAATATTTCTCACCAATGGAGACAACCTTTAAACAGAGTTGCTTCTTTTATTATGAATATGCAAATTCATATTATGGATAATTATGAAAAAGAAAAATATTTATTAGAAAAGTTAGAAGAAAGCCAAACTCAACTTGAATATATGTCTCATACAATTGATGACTTTACAAATTTTTATAAAAAAGACAAACAGAAAGAACGAATACTTGTTTCAAAGGCAATTACAAATGCTTCTAGTATTATCTTACCTTCATTAAAATCAAATAATATAAGCTTTAACATTGAAGTGATTAAGGACTTTGAATTAAATACTTATGCAAAAGAACTATCTCAAGTAATATTAAATCTTATACAAAATTCAAAAGATGCAATAATTATAAACAAAATTTCAAATTCTAAAATTTCCATTATTATTGAAAATAATCAAATTATTGTAAAAGACAATGCTAATGGTATAAATAGTGAAATATTAGATAACATTTTTGAACCCTACTTTACAACAAAAGAGAAACATAAGGGAACAGGGCTTGGTTTATATATGAGTAAAATGATTTTAGAAAGAAATATGAATGCTAAAATCAGAGTTGAAAATATAGATAATGGAGTAAATTTTATAATTAATTTCTAAAAAATAACTTTTGTATTACTATTTTAAATAAAATTAAAAGTTATTCCCACACCAAAAAGAAACTATTTTTATTTAAACTCCCAATATTACAAAAGGAGTTTAATGAAAAACAAAATTATATTAACATCGTCAATCACACTTAGCTTATTAGCTTCAAGTTCATTTGCAAATCAAAGTAAGAATATTACATTTGAAACAAATGTATTACCAGTATGTGGAATTATTATTGAAAAATCTGATGGTGAAATCAAGTTTTCTGATACACAATCTAAAGAAGCTGCTTCTTTTACTGTTAAAACAAATAGTAACAAAGGTCAAGCTACTGTATCTTTTAACAATATTAACCCAACAGATAATATAACAAATAAAGATGGTTTTTTTGAAGTTGGTAAAAATAAAGGTAAATTGAAAGATATAGATTGGAAAAATCCAAAAGATTTTGATGCAAAACATAATGAAAAACAAGAGATTTATGCTGTTGTACCAAAACATTCTAGCTCAATTATTTCAGGAATAGCAAGAGTAACGACAACCTTACAAGTTGCCTGTAATTAAGATTTAAATATGAAAAAAATAGTTTTTATAATATTATGTTTATTAACTACTTTATTCTCACATTCCCAAACACCAATAAAGTTTGGGGGTGAAGAAAATAAGTTAGATACAATGAGCACTAAACAAATTAAAATAATACCTATTTACCTACAAAATCTAAATACCTATTCACAAGAATATTATATAGAAGTTGATAATCAAGTCATAGGTGTAAGTAAAACTTTAATTTCTAATCAATCAATTAAACTCAATATTCCTGTAAAGATTAATAAAAAAAATAAATTAGAAGTTCATCAAATTTGTACTATTAGTATTCCTCAAAGTGAAGATGAGTTATTTAAAACTAAAATTTGTACTAAAGCGTACTTATATTGGATTAAACAATAAGATGAAAGTTATCTTTATTTTAATATCTTTTCTATCTTTATTATTTTCAAATACAAATAGAATTACAACATCAGATGGAATTACCTGCGAAAGTACAAGTGAATCGCCATATGAAGTAGAGTCATATGTAGAAAATTCAAAAAATGATCTAGAGGGAGAATATTCATCCGAATTTGAAAAAGTTGATAATAAAATTTCAACTGTTGGTATCAAATTTACTTACAAATTTGGAGAGCAAAAAAGCTTAAATTGCAATAGATTGTATAATCTAGAATTAAGAGAAAAAACAGCAAAAGTGGAAGAGTTAGAAGCTAAAATAAAAGCATTACAATCAGCAAATAAAATAAATTGGAAAAAAGTAGATGAAAAATAAAACACTAATATTAATATTTATACTAACTATTTATACCTCAACATTTGCTAGTTTTTCAAAATCATTAAGTTTTACATCTAGTGTCGAAACAACATGTGGACTTATTTTTAAAAATAGAGGTTCTATTGCTTTTAAAAATGAAGACCCTAAACTTATTGGAGATTTTGAAATAGTATCAAATATGGATAAAAGAAAAGATATTGTTTTAAAAATAAAAAAATTAAATAAATCTACAAATTTATTAGATGTAAATAACTCTAGAATATATATAGTAATTGATAGGTTTGATCGTATAAATGTAAAAGAAATGCTCTCAAAAGGTATTAAAATAAAGAATAAAAAACATAAAATGTATATTTATATTGATGAAAATAGAGATAATATAATTTCAGGAAGAACTACTGTTTCCTTTGAAATGGAAGTTATTTGTAAGAATTAACACCATTTTCACATTATTCTTAGTTAAAATCTAGTCAAATTAAAATATAATGAATATATAAATTGTTATTTAATTATAATACTAAGGAAATACTATGTCTTTAAGAAACATTATATTGATACCTTTAACATTGAGTTTATTAACTCTTTTTTCTGGTTGTGATAAAAAAGAAGAAAAAAAAGTTGAAGTAAAAGTAATACAGAAAGTTGATGTAGACGTACACACTTTAAAAAAACAGCCATATGCAATATGGGTTAATTTTTCGGGAAAAACAGAAGCTTTTCAAAATGTAGAAATTACTTCTAGGGTAAATGGAGAATTAAAAGAGATCTTTTTTAAAGCAGGTGAAAATGTAAAAAAAGATCAAAATTTATTCAAAATAGATGATAGTCAATATAGAGCTATTTTTGAACAAAAAAATGCAACTTTACAAAAAGATAAAGCAAGTTTAAATCTTGCAATTGCAAATTTAAATAGATATAAACCTTTAGTAAAAAAAGGTCTTGCCCCAAAAGAAAAACTTGATGAGTTAATTGCAACAAAAAAACAATATCAAGCTGTTGTAAATGCAGATCTTGCAACAATTAAACAAGCTAAATTGGATCTTGAGTATACAAATATTAAAGCTCCAATAGATGGACAAATTGGTAAATCACTTGTTGATGTTGGAAATCTAGTTTCAGTTTCATCTACAAGTTTAGCAAAAGTTGTTGATGCTAAAATATTATATGCTAACTTCAACCCAAGTTCAAGAGAAGTTACACTAATAAATAAATATAAATCTCAGAAAAATCCAATAGTAAAAATCCAACTTGAAAATTCACAAGATAATATTGAATTAGAAGGTAAAATTGATTTTATTGATAATACTACAAATGAAACAACAGGTACTGTTTCAATGAGAGCAAAAATCGATAATAAAAACAATATAATTTTCCCAGGAACTTTTGTTCAAATCAAACTATTTATTACAGATAAAATACCTGTTATTGCAATTCACCCAAATAACTTAGGGCAAAATCAATTAGGTTCATTTGTTTATATTGTAGATAAATCAAATAAAATTCAAACTAGACAAATTACAACTCAATATGCAAATAAAGATTTAGTAATGATCAAAGATGGATTAAAAGAAGGTGATAAAGTTATTGTAAGTGACATTACAAAACTTAGAAATGGTATTTTAGTTAATGCAACTGAAGTAAAAAATCCAATTAAAAAATAGGATAAATTATGTTTTCAATATTTTTTATTAAACGTCCTATATTTGCAAAAGTAATTTCACTATTTATCATAATTGTAGGAATGATTGCATTATATACATTACCAGTAGCTCAATTTCCTGAAATCACACCACCAACAATTGCTGTAAGTGCTAAGTATACAGGTGGGAGTGCTGATGTAGTTGAAAGTGCTGTTACTACTGTTTTAGAAGAACAATTAAATGGTGTTGAGGGTATGATTTATATGGATTCTACTTCTTCATCTGATGGTAGTTCTAATATTAATCTTTATTTTCAATCAGGTTATGATTTAAATACAGCTGCTATTGATGTTCAAAATAGAGTTGCTCTTGCAAATCCTAGTTTACCAGATAGTGTAAAACAACTGGGAGTTACTACAAAAAAGAAATCAACTTCTATGGTTCAGATTTTAACTCTTAAATCAACAAATCAATTACATGATGCACTGTATTTATCAAACTTTGCTAGTTTAAATATAGTAGAGGAATTAAAAAGAATTGAAGGGGTTGGTGATGTTTCAAACTTAGGTGAGCGAAAATATTCAATGAGAATATGGATTAACCCTGATAAATTATCCAACTTTAATCTAACAATCAATCAAATAACAAGTGCTATTAAAGAACAAAATTTACAAGCAGCTTTAGGAACAATTGGAAGTACTCCTTCAAATGCAAGTAATAAATTCCAATATACACTAACATCTAAAACTAGACTAACATCTAAAGAAGAGTTTGAAGAAATTATTCTAAAAGAAAATAAAGATGGAAGTAAAGTAAAATTAAGAGATATTTCAAGAATTGAACTTGGAGCAGAAAATTATTCATGGAGTGCCACTCTTAATAATAAACCAACTGCACTTTTAGGTATATATCAATTACCAGGAGCAAATGCTTTAGACGTTGCAAAAAAAGTTCAAGAAAAAATAAATTCTTTATCAAAAAGATTTCCAGAAGGTTTAAGTGTTGAACCAACATACGATACAACTAAATTTGTTGAAGTATCAATAAAAGAAGTTGTAATTACACTAGCACAAGCTTTAGTATTAGTATTATTAGTTGTTTATTTCTTCTTACAATCTTTAAGAACTACAATTATTCCTGCTATTGCAATTCCTGTATCATTAATTGGTACATTTGCTTTATTAATGGCTATGAATTTTTCTATTAATACTTTAACTTTATTTGGTCTTATTTTAGCAATTGGTATTGTTGTTGATGATGCTATTATTGTTGTTGAAAATGTAGAAACAAATTTAGATAAAAATCCTGATATTTCATTAAAAGACGCAACAACTTCTGCAATGAAAGAAGTATTTTCACCTGTAGTTTCTACTACATTAGTATTACTTGCTGTATTTATACCTGTTACTTTTATTCCTGGTATCTCAGGAGCTTTATATCAACAATTTGCACTTACTATTGCTTTTGCTGTTATTATCTCATCAATTAGTGCATTAACACTTTCTCCTGCATTATGTGCAACAATTCTAAGAAGAAAACAAGAAAATGAGAAAAAGAATTTTATTTTTAGAGCCTTTGATAATGCTCTTGATTCTTTTAAAAAATCATATGAAAAAATGTTAAAAATAATAATCAAATTCTGGTATATAGCTGTAATGATTTATATAATCTTATTAGCTTGTACATATTTTGCTTTTAAAGTTTTACCAACTGGATTTATACCAAATGAAGATCAAGGAACATTAGTTGCTTCTATTTCTTTACAAGCAGGAACAACACTAAATTTAAGTGAAGATGTAACAAGAAGAACAACAGATATTATAAAAAATACTGCTGGGGTTAAAGATGTATTAGGAATTACTGGCTTTAATATTATTACAGGAGCTATTGATTCATCAACTGCAACTATATTTATTGTTCTTGAAGATTGGGATGATAGAACTAGTGTAGAAACATCTGTTAAATCAATTACCTCATCAATCATGGCACAAGCTAGTAAAGAAATAAATGATGCAAATGTAAGAGTATTTAATATGCCTTCAATTCCAGGTCTTTCTGCTGTTGGTGGATTTGAATTGAAACTTCAAAATTTATCAAATATGCCTATTAAAGACTTTGAAGAGCAATCAAGAGAATTTATTTCAAAACTAAATGCAGATGATTCTATTATGATGGCTTATACTACATTTTCAAGTAATTACCCTCAGTATTTTGTAGATATTAATAGAGATAAAGTGTCCTCATTAAATATTAAATTAAACGATGTATTTACAACATTACAAACATACCTAGGTTCTTTATATGTAAACGACTTTAATAAATATGGAAAAACATATAGAGTGTATATACAAGCAGATCAAAAATATAGATCAAATAAAAATTCTATAGATAATTATTTTGTTCAAAATAAAGATGGTGAAAATGTACCATTAAGCACTATAGTAAAAATCAAACAAGTAAGTGGTGCTAATACTATTACTCACTTTAACTCATACCAAAGTATACCAATAAATGGTATTCATAATATAAAAGGTGGTTATAGTTCAGGAGATGCGATTAAAGCATTAGAACAAATTGCAAATGATACTTTACCAAGTTCTATTGGATATGAATTCTCAGGAATGAGTTTACAAGAAAAAGAAGCAGGTAATGCAGCAGTTTATATTTTTGCTTTATCTTTATTAATGGTATTTTTATTCCTTGCTGCTCAATACGAATCATGGATGATGCCTCTAATGATTATGTTACCAATTCCTGCTGTTATGTTTGGAGCACTTGGTGCTAATATGTTTGCTGGCTTATTAAATAATACATATACTCAAATAGGACTAGTTTTATTAATAGGAATGTCTTGTAAAAATGCAATTTTGATTATTGAGTTTGCAAAAGAGTTAAGAGAAAAAGGTCAAAGTATTATTGATTCTGCAATACAAGCATCAGTACTTAGACTAAGAGCAATCTTAATGACTATCTTTTCATTCTTATTAGGAATATTACCATTAGTATTTGCAAGTGGTGCAGGAGCAGTTTCAAGACAATCTTTAGGTACTGCTGTATTTGGTGGAATGTTAATGTCAACTGTATTAACGCTATTTTTTACACCAGTATTATTTGTGATATTACAAAGATTTAGAGAAAGAAATGATAAAAAAGGAGAGGTAAGAGAAAATGTTTAAAATATCAAGAATAAAAAAAACACTAACTTTAATTTGTTCACTATCTTTATGTGTAAACCTAAATGCTAAAGAATTTAATTTAGAAGAATTAATAAATATTGCATTAGAAAATAATACAAATATAAAAGTATCTAAAAATGAAAAGGATGTAAAAGTCCAAGAAGTTAAAAAAGCTAAATCAGCTTATCTACCAAAATTAAGTGCAAGTGCTGATATTGGAACTTATGATATTAAAAGTTTAGGAACAAAGCAAGAAGGTGAAGCAACAAGTGTATCACTTAACGCAAAACAATTAATTTATGACTTTGGAAAAACTTCAAGTTCTATTGATTCAAGTAAGTATAACTTAGATGCAAGTTCTAGTGAAATATCATCAAATACACAATCAACAATTTTTTCAGTAAAAGAAACATACTATGATATTTTAGATAAATATCAACAAATTGAAGTTGCAAAAGAATCTGTAAAATTAGATGAACTTCAATTATCACAAGCAAAGGCATATTTTAAAGCAGGAATAAGAACTCAAATTGATGTTACTAATGCTAGATTAAATCTTTCAAATTCTCAGTTGAAACTTATTAAAGCTGATTATTCATATAAAATTGCAAGAACAAAACTAATTTCAATTTTAGGTTTAGATAAACAAATAGATATAAAAACAAATAGCAATGACATAAAAAGTTTAGCAATAAATAGTACTTTAATATACAAAGATTTAGAGTATTTAGTAAATATAGGACTAAAACAAAGACCTGAAATACAAAAATATGATTCTTTAATAAAGGCAAATAGAGCAAATATAAAAAATGTGAAATCACAATACTACCCAACTCTTGATGTAAATGCATCATACACAGATAAAAATTCTGATGATATTTCTTCTCTTGAATCAAGACAAACAGCTGTATTACTAAATCTAAAATGGGATTTATATACAGGTTCTACAACTGATGCTGATAAAAAAATTGCTGTTTCAAAATTATCTTCATCTACAAAACAACTAGATCAAACAAAATTAGAAATTACTCAAGATATAACAAATGCATATTTTAATATGAAACAAAGTTTTGACAGCATTCAAATAGGATTATTAAGTTTAGATCTTTCTGTAAAAAACTTAGATTTAGCAAATGAAAGATATAAAGCTGGATTAAATGATTTATTAGAAGTAAACGACGCAAAATTAGAATATACACAAGCAAAAACTACTCTAATTAATGCATATTACACTTATCTTTCAAATAATGCACAAGTTGAATATTCTTTAGGGTCAAATTACAATACAATTAGCCAAAAATAAAAAGGCTAATTGTGATAAGACTTGGATCAAACTCTCCTACTCGTGCCATAATTCTAAACGAAAAAAATATAGACTTCATTCAAAATGGTGGTAATTTTGATGAAGATTCAATACAAACTAAAAACCCAAAATCTTTTGTTTATCAAGCAACATTAGGTAAATATAATGAACTTTACAAAAAATATGGTGTTCAAGATATGCCCCTAATAGTTGCAGATAGTGTTGTTACTGCAAATGGTGAACTTTTAAGAAAAGCAAAAAATAGAAATGATGCAAAAAGAATGTTAAAACTACAAAGTAATAATAAAACTTCTATTATTACTTGTATGATTTATAAAAGTCAAAATAAAGAGATAATAGATATTTCAATAACAACATATCAATTTTCAAAATTTAAAGAAGAAGATCTTGAGCAATATTTGGACTCACAATTATATAAAGGAAAAGCAGGAGCAGTAAAGTACCCGTGAGTCTTTAAAATATGGACACATATAAAGTGCCATATTTTGAGTTTTCTCAAAAAAATCAATGTCCATATTATTTCCTTATATATAGACATTACTATCTTAACTATGTCCATATTTTTATTTGAAATAATTGTTTTTTTACACTCACATTTTAAAAGGAAAAGACTTCTTTATCTGATAAAATATTAGTACATAATCATCTTTATTTAAAATATCTTATAAAGTATTCAAGATAATTGTTTCTTAACAATTACCTTAAAACTCTTTAAATCGAATTTATGAAAGTGTAAAATAAACTGTGTAAAAGCACCATTCTTTTATACTATCAATTCGAATTTAAATTTTACGCAGCATTCCAGTTTTGCTGAACTATATTCATTAAATCTTCATTGTTTTTTACACTCTGTGTATTAGTCATATCTATTCCATTATCTGATGCATATGCATTCATTTGTTGAATAATACTATCAATATCATTATTTAAGAGATATCTCCCGTTTGACAATTCTATTTTTTCGATTGAGTTATTCCCATTTTTATGATTAAGAATTGTTATATTTTCAGTTCCATAATTTATAACTAAATTGTTTTCTTCATATGAAAATAGTATATTATCTAAACTAACACTATTGTTAAAATGTATTTCATCAGTTCCAGAAGAGTCATAAACCTTATTATTGCCATCACCTAAATTAAATATATATGTATCATTACCAGAACCAGCAACTAAAATATCATCTCCGGAACCTCCGGCTAAAATATTATCTCCTGAATTACCAGTGATATAGTTATTTAATGTATTACCTATTCCATGAACTGAATTTGAACCATACAATGTTAGATTCTCTATATTATCTCCTAAAGTATAATTTACATTTGCATATACTTTATCTATACCTTCATCTGAATTTTCTATAATCCTATCATTCATACTATCGACAATATATAAATCATTCCCTGTTTGACCTACCATTATATCATTTCCTGTTCCACCATCCATGGTATCATTACCTGCACCAGCAACTAAAATATCATTACCTGAAGCTCCGGCTAAAATATTATCTCCTGAATTACCAGTGATATAGTTATTTAATGCATTACCTATTCCATGAACTGAATTTGAACCATACAATGTTAGATTCTCTATATTATCTCCTAAAGTATAATTTATATTTGCATATACTTTATCTCTTATACCTTCATCTGAATTTTCAATTACAATATCTCCAACACTACTTACTGTATAGATGTCATTACCAGTTCCACCTGCCATAGTATCGTTTCCACTTCCACCATTTAAAGTAT
>PJEL010003675.1_pt1 | contig 12958 bp, 9 predicted proteins | sample 1853271 | NCBI WGS metagenome assembly PJEL01 (sample SAMN08108733, study PRJNA415343) | Invertebrate metagenome, whole genome shotgun sequencing project. | host: Globobulimina | place: Sweden: Gullmar Fjord | collected 2015-08 | reverse complement strand
CCTCAGCTCACTAAAGGCACATTTAGGCCAGCTACCCCATTTTTAGGGGGACAACTGGGGATTGCTTCGCTTCACTCGCAATGACATGGTTTACTTGTCAAATTTTACCTGATGATGCAGTAGTGCGTATTTATAAGGCAGAAATGATACGCACTGGGCACTATCATTGCCAAAACACCTTAGGAGAAAGTTAACTAATTCTCATTCCTAAGAATGTGTTTCTTAAATAGAGGATGAGGGCATATTAAGACTTCCGAAGTCTTTTAAGAAACACGCTCTAAGACACATGCTCACGGATAAATTCAACTATTTCTTCAAAGTTTGAGCCTGTGGGAAAAACCCCGGTGACACCAAGTTGATGTAGCGGTTCGGTATCACGAGCCGGGATGTTGCCACCGACCAGAACCAATGGTTGCATCTCTCTTTCTTGCAATTGAGACATGATCTTTTTGGCAAGGGGCAGGTGTGCCCCGGATAAGATCGACAAGCCAATCACATTGACATCTTCCTGATCGGCTACCTCAACAATTTCGGGGACCGTTTGGTGTAGACCGGTATAAATCACTTCAAAACCCGCATCGCGGAGGGCCAGAGCCACTACTTTGGCGCCTCGATCGTGACCGTCCAAGCCCGGTTTGGCAACCAACACCCGGATTTTAGATTTCAGGCTCTTTCCTTCGTTCGAGGGCATACTTTTGTTATTCATTGTTTATTATTCCAGTCTTGATGGTGAAAAGTGATAAGTGAAAAGTGATAAGTGATAAGTGAAAAGTATTTGGCTGTCACTGTTCATTGTCTCATTGTTCCATTGTTCCATTGTTGATTGTTTCATTGTTCACCTTTTGCGGGGAACGTCCATGCCTTTGGCTATGACCGTGCGTAAAATTTCTGATGTGCCGCCACCATATAACAAGAAACGGGCATCGCGGAAGTAGCGTTGGGCATCATATTCCATAGCAAAGCCGTAACTACCAAAGATACGGGTACAGTCATCGACAATTTTGGCGGCGACTTCGGTGGCAAACAGTTTGGTCATTGAGGCGAATTTGATGTCACACTCGCCCTGCGTAACCAGCCATGCAGCCCGATAAACCAGACTGCGGGCGGCTTCCAGTTGGCTGCCCATATCAGCAATTTTGTGGGCAACGGCCTGAAAGGCTCCAATGGGTCGCTTAAATTGGACCCGTTCGTTAGCATATTGGATGGAGGCATCGAGCGCAGCCTGACTCAAACCCAGGGCCAGCGCTCCGGTCATGACCCGGATTTCGTCCAGAACAGCGCCCAGGTTCTTAAAACCGGTCCCCTGTTCACCCAATAGGTTTTCAGCCGGTATTTGCACCCCTTCCAAAATCAACTCCGAAGTTTCCGAGGCCCGTACTCCGAGCTTCTCAATCCGGCGACCAACCATCAGGCCGGGCATATCCTTTTCGAGCAAAAAGAGGTCGATGCCCTTGAAACCTGCCTCAGGGTTGGTTTTGGCCGCAACCGTGAAAAAATCGGCTACGGTGGCTGAGGTAATCCACATCTTTCGGCCTGATATTGTCCAACCTGTAGCGCTGGGCGTGGCCCGGGTGGTGATGTTGCCCAGGTCAGAGCCAAAGTCTGGTTCGGTCATGGCGATGGCACCAATCTTTTCGCCGCGCAGGGCCGGTTCTAATAAACGTTGGCGGTGGTCAGCTGTGCCAAAACGATACACAAAGTCAGTGCCCATCAAACATTGCATGGCCACTACGGCGGCCAGCCCCAATGACCCACGAGCCAATTCTTCAGTCATCAGGCAAAAGGTAAAAAAGTCGGCCCCCATCCCGCCCACAGATTCCGGATAACGTAGGGCAAAGTAGCCATTGTCGGCACAACGTTTGAATAGGGCATGAGGAAATTTCTCTTTTTCATCTATTTCACGTGCAACTGGGGCAACTTCTTTAGTAACAAAATTACGTACTGCTGTTTGGAACATCCGTTGTTCTTCGGAAAATGAAAAGTCCATTTTTATACCTCATAAGAAACCATTTTGGATTTTGGATTGGGGACTCTTTTCCACTCCCCTGCCCCCCTACTCCTGTGCATCTTTTTTGTCCAAGGCAGCCAATACACGTTCTGGGGTCATTGGTAGTTGGGTTAAACGAATGCCAACGGCGTTGTAAATAGCATTGGCGATGGCTGCGGCGGTGGGTGTGCCGCCCATCTCGCCCACACCTTTGGCCCCAAACGGCCCGTCGGGGTCGTCAGTTTCGATGATAAAGGTCTCGATTTCCGGCATATCGGCTGAGGTGAAGAGACGATAATCCAGAAAGTCAGGGTTAAGCACTTTTCCATCCTTAACAATTATCTCTTCGGTTAGGGCATAACCCAGGCCCATTTGGGCACCGCCCTCAATTTGACCTTCGACCGCCATAGGGTTAATGGCCCGACCAACATCATTGGCACAAGCCAGGTATAACACCCGCACCAAACCAGTTTCAGTGTCGACTTCTACCTCGGCCATTTGACTGCCAAAGCCATAAGTGGCTGAAATATTGCCTTTGTAGGTGTCTTTGTCGACCAGTTTGGTGGGCGGGTCGTACCAGCCCTCACCCATAATCACCTGCCCACCTTCACGGAAGTGACGGCTGCGGGCAACTTTGCCCAAACTAATTGATTTTGGATTTTCGGCAACCTCTATCTTGCCGTTACGGGCGATGAGTTTTTCGGCTGCGACGCCCAACATTTCGGCGGCGGTTTCAAAAATTTGCGAACGGGCATCCAGGGCAGCTAGATGAGCGGCGTTTCCGGCAATAAAGGTTGTTCGGCTGGCGTGGACGCCCACATCCCACGGTTTTACGTCGGTGTCGCTATTTAAGACCGTAATATCATTAACCTCTACGCCCAATACATCAGCCACAATTTGGGCTAAAACCGTTTCTGACCCTTGCCCAATTTCGCTGGAACCGGTAATCAAGGTAACGTGTCCAAAGTCATCGACTTTAACCGTGGCCCCACATCCGTCACTGCGATAGATACGCGCCCCGCCGCCCACATTTAGGGTTGAGGCAAAACCAATGCCCCGTTTAAGGTGTTGATTATCCATAGTCAATTGATAAGCGCCAGGGCGTTGCCAACTATCTCCTCTACCCCCTTGAGCAGCCACATCAGCACCTGGAGTAGTAGTAGCCCGATCTGCCGCCGCCGCAACGGTCTCGAGGCACTCTTTTAAACCGCAAGAGGTGATAATCAAACCCTGGGGGGTTTCCGTATTAGGTCGGTTGGCGTTACGAATACGGAATTCGGCCTGATCCATATTAAGGGCTTCGGCCAGACGATCCATAATGGTTTCGGTAAAAAAGGTAGATTGGGGATTACCGTAACCACGCACCGCACCAGTGACCAGATTGTTGGTGTAAACACAATCGGCCTTAAAACGAACATGGGGCACTTCGTACAAAGAGGCTGCGGTTTCCATCATCACCAATGGGGTTACTGATCCCCAGGAGACATAAGCCCCAAGGTCCAACATTACCGAGACATCACGGAAGGTAAGCTTGCCATCCTGACTTGCTCCGGCCCTAATGGTGGCCTCAGCCGGTTGGCGGGCTGGGCCGGCGGTAAATTCTTCGCGCCGGGAGAAGGATAGACGCACCGGCTGACCCGTTTTGCGGGCCATCAAGGCTGCGATTGGCTCAAAGGGGTAGATGTCTAAACCACGACCAAAAGCGCCGCCAATGGCTGTTTGAATGATGCGGATTTGGCTGCCAGGGATGCCCAACGCTTCGGACAAGTCGCGCTGAAGCAGGAAGGGGATTTGGGTAACGCTCCACATGGTTAGGTGTGTCCGCTGGTCGAAGTGGGCTACCACTACACTGGGTTCCATGCAAGAGGGGTTTACATAAGGCAGCTTATAACTGGCCTCAACGATTACATCCGACTCGGCTTCACCAGCTTGAATATCGCCGTGATTGTAGTTGTAGGTGATAAACAGATTGCTGTCTCGCTCGGGGTGAATTAGCGGGGCCTCAGGTGCCAAAGCCTCGGCGATGGTAAAAAGGGGCGGTAAGGGTTTGTATTCAACTTCAATTAGTCTCAAGGCTTCCTCAGCAATGTCGGCATCAACGGCTACCACACCGGCCACTTCATCGCGCAAACTACGCACAAGGTCTCCTTTAAAAGGGGTGTTATCTTTACCGTAGCCAAATTTGGTAGGTGGGTTATCGGCGGCGGTGAGTACAGCTTTAACTCCCGGTACCCGTTCGGCTTTAGAGGTGTCGATGTTGAGAACTTTGGCATGAGGGTGGCGGGAGTATAAGATGCCGCCGTGCAACATGCCGGGCAGGCGTACATCGTGACCGTAAATGGTGCGGCCCATCACTTTGTCCGGAGCATCCAGCTTGGGAATACGTTGACCAATAGGTGATTTTAGATTTTGGGTTTTGGGTTTTAGATTATTCATTGTTGGTTACTCACACTCAAAACAGCTTCGACAATTTTTACATATCCGGTACAGCGGCACAGATTTCCGGCCAGAGCGGCTCGAACCTGCGTTTCGGTAGGCTCTGGATTTTCGTGCAATAAGGTCAAGGCACTCATGACAAAACCGGGTGTACAAAAGCCACATTGAATACCGCCCTTTTCTACCAATGCTTGTTGAAGAGGGTGCATTTGGCCCTTTTGGGATACGCCTTCCACGGTTAGAATTTCGGCCCCATCCCAATCGGCGGCCAGTAGCAAACAGGAGGTCATAGGCAAACCGTTGACATGGACGGTGCAGGCTCCGCAGTCGCCCTCATCACAGCCTCGATGGGAGCCTATCAGTTCTAAATTGTTGCGGAGAACATCCAACAACGTGCGGCGGGTGTCGATATAAAGTTCATAAGGGTCACCATTAACGGTGAGGTTGATAATTGTTTTCATAGTGTGTGTGACTCCAAAACCCTGCCTAATCCGCGGCGGGTTGCTACCTCGACCATACGCCGTCGATACCAGGCGGAAGCACGGACATCATCAATGGGCAACGCTTCGTCAGCCGCTAATTTGGCGGCACGGTTGATACGCTGGGGGATAATAGGTTGACCCGCTAATTCGGCCTCAGCTTGTTTGGCCCGGAGCGGGGTTGGCCCCACCGCCCCTAACACAATGCTGATAACCTGACATATATTTTCTGTTATTTCTAACCTTATGCCTACGCCCACAACGGCAATATCCATATAGGCTCGGGGGGCATGTTTGATATAAATGGTTTTTCCTTGGGGGGGGGGTAAAGTAATGGCTTGCAGTAACTCGCCGGCTTTTAAGGCAGATTTGCCCGGCCCCAGAAAAAAGGCGGCCAGAGGAATCTCTCGCTCACCTTGCGGGCCGGCTATGTGGGCCAGGGCATCCAAAACAATAAGCGGCGGGGCCAGGTCGGCTGAAGGCGAGGCATTACACAGATTGCCGCCCAGGGTGGCAAAACTACGGATTTGTTCTGAGGCCATCAAGTTAGCAGTTTGGCTTAAACAAGGGTAATGTTTTTGAATTATTGATGAGCGGGTTAATTGTCGCAGGGTGGTTAATGCCCCTAACCGTAAGCCGCTCTGTTCACTATAAGCAATACCGTTGAGTTGGGGCACTTGTTTGATATTAATGATGTTTGCCGGAGTCAGCAGGCCGGATTTCATTTGTAACATCAGGTCTGTGCCGCCGGCGATAACCCGGGTTTGGCCGTTTAGTTGGCCTAATAGTTTTAAGGCCTGGGTTAATGTTTGGGGGGTGTAATAATCAAAAGATTGCATCTTTGCATTTCCAATTTTTAATTTCTAAAATTTAATAAGTTACATTGAGCCGGCGTAGGCAATAGTAAATTGGATTTTGATCTTCGTTTGGGCCAACTAGCTAACGAAATTTCACCTCAAACCGACAAGATAAATAAATAGCTCACGGATAAACACGGATATTTTTATTTTTTTATCCACTGGCCGAAACGAAGACCATAGCCGTAAATTGCCTTGTGCAAACAAGGGCAGGCTTTGTGGCTCGGTTTTGGTGCCTTAGACCGCTCTGGTTATTGTTATTTGGGAGGGATTCGCGTGTCAACTTGACACGACGACTTCGTCTCAGAATGACATGGGTCTACGGGTCAGAGTTTACCTGATGGTGCAGTAGCATAATTGTAACCCAACTCCAGGGCTTGTAAGTTTAATTCTTGTCCGCGGGGGGTTATGTTTTTAATGGTTTCACGCAAGGTGTCGATGGGTAGTGGCAGGGCCGGATGGGCAATGGCAAAACCGGCTAAAATCACGTTAGTCACGGCTGCCGTTCCCAAATCCATAGCCATTTGGCTGGCGGGCAGGGAATGGACTTGGATGTTGAGGCGGTCCAGATGTTCTGTCACCTCGGCTCGTAGCCCATTTTGACTATTAACAAAAACAATCCCATCCGCTCGTAAAAAAGTGAGATTACGAACGGCTTCATCCGCTTCGAGGGCAATTAAGATGTCGGCGCTACCACGTCGAATAAGGGGAGCTTCGCTGCCCCCAATTCTAAGATGCGAAACCACCGAGCCACCACGCTGGCTCATACCGTGTGTTTCAGAAACCATAATGGATTGTCCCATAGCCATCGCTGTGTGTGATAGTAGCCGGGTAGAGAACAATACGCCCTGTCCACCCAGACCAACGAGAATAACTTTTAATTCTTCCATAAAACTCCTAAATAGTTGATAGTTGATAATTGACAGTTGGGGGTTGGGGGTTGGGGGTTGATTTTGTCTAATAATTGTTTGCTGCTTGTTGTTTGCTCCGAGCTTTTATAGGTTGGTTATGTTACGGTTAAAAGGGGCGGAGGGGTTTCAGTTACCATTACTTGAGGTAAAATGAATCCTTTGTAGCAGCTATCGATGCATTGTCCACAATCAATACAAATTTTGTAATCTATATCTACCCGACTGCCGTCGGGTCTAAGTACAAGGGCCGGACACTCAAATACTTCTACACAGTAGCGACAACCGTCACATTCTTCAGTCACGACTACGGGCAGAGGATCTTCGCGTACCGGGGTTGGATCATAAAGCACACAGGGCCGGTCGGCAATGATGACAGCTACACCCCCGGTCTCTGCTTGAGCATAGTTGTATGCTTCGCGTAAAGTAGCTTGAAACGTTTTTTGCTCGTAGGGATCAGCCTCTTGTACAAAATTTACACCACAAGCACGAACCATATCGGGAATGGAGACGACGCGAGGGGCTTGACTTCCATCAGCTAACTGTGGGTTGGCGGCTGTGGGTTGGAAACCGGTCATGGCCGTGGTATGATTGTCGAGAATAACCAGCACAAAACGCGCTCCGGTGTGAACAGCGTTAATTAAGGAGACAATACCTGAGTGTAAAAAGGTGGAGTCGCCAATGGTAGCAATAATGGGGCGTTTATCGCCCACCAATTGATTGGCCTGATAAAAGCCGTCGGCCAAGGTTATTGAGGCCCCCATATCGGGGCAAGTATCTACCGCTCGTAAGTTGGAGCCCAGGGTGTAACAACCAATATCACCGGGGTAGATTGCGCTGGAGCCAAATTCAGACTTAAGGGAGTAGAAGGCCGAACGATGAGCACAGCCTGGACAGAGACGTGGTTTACGAACAGGCAATGGCAGGGAGTTGATCAGGGTTTGTAGTTCTGGGTCAGCGGAAGAGGGGGCGAGTTTGTAACCAGCGTTGTTTAATATCTCAGTTAATAGGTTTGAAACAACTTCGGGTGAGAGTTCGCCGGCAGAGGGGACACTAGCGTCCAGTCGTCCCCGAACCTGACTGCGATTGGGTAGTTGTAGTTCGATGCAAGTGTCCGGCTCTTCCAAAACCACCACGGTATGGAATTGGGCCATAAATTCTTTAACCAACTTTTGGGGCAAGGGATAAGGGGTTCCGATTTTAAGCAGGGGAACCTGCACCCCCAACTCAAGCAGAGTTTGTTGGGCTGTGGCGAATGCAACCCCGGAAGCGATTACACCTACTTGATTTTTGGGTGTGGGCTGGGTGTTGTTTTCAGAAGTTTGAGGTAAGGTTACGACGTAATTGAGAGCAGATTGGTTGAACTCGGCTTCGATGTCGGTTAGCTTTTGGTTGAGTTCTACATGTAATTTGTAACGAAATTTGGGGGTGGCTGCCCAGCGCGTTGGGTCTTTACGGAATTTAACGGAGGGGATGGGGGTATCAGGTGTTGAGTTAAGGTCAAGGGGTAAGTTCTGCACGGCGTGACATAATCTGGTGGTAGGTCGTAAAATAACCGGGATTTCGTAACGTTCGGATAAAATGAAGGCGTGTTCAACCATAGCCCGGGCTTCGGCAGGCGTGGCCGGGTCAAAAACTGGTATTTTGGCATTAAGGGCGGTTAAGCGGGAATCCTGCTCGGTTTGAGATGAGTGGGGGCCGGGGTCGTCGGCGGGGATGATGATAAACCCCCCTTTAACCCCCTGGTAAGCGGCACTAAAAAGCGGGTCAGAAGCTACGTTTAGGCCGACCTGTTTCATGGCCACGGCGGCACGTAAGCCGGTCCAACTGGCGGCCATGGCTACCTCAAAGGCCACTTTTTCGGTGGTTGACCACTCGGTGTATATTTGTCGCTCTAATGTTTTTTTATATTTTACAACGCCAGCCAAAATTTCAGAGCTGGGGGTTCCCGGATAAGCTGTGGCTACCCGGCAGCCTTGTTCTACTAACCCCAAGGCAATGGCTTCGTTGCCTAGCACCATTTTTTGCTGCGTGTTTGAATTTGTCATAGTACTTGTCCTTTCCAAAGTTTTCTACCCGGTTACGATTTGATAGTGAGGTTTTTGACCTTGCAAAACATCAATAACCCCCCAGACTACATCTACCGATGCTTTAGATTGCGCTTCTCGGGTTAACGCACCCAGATGTGGGGTGCTGATAACCCGAGAATCGTTAAGCAAAAGGCCTGTTTTGTCGGGGGGTTCCATTGAAAAAACATCAAGGGCGGCCCCGGCCAGACGATTTTCTTGCAGAGCCTTGAGCAAGGCATCTTCGTTAACAATGCCACCCCGGGCGCAGCAAATTAAAAATGTGCTGGGGTTCATTAAAGAGAAGGCATGTTCATCGATAAGGTTTTGGGTGCCGGCTAATAAAGGTACGTGAATGGAAATAAAGTCTGATGAGGTTAATAACTCATCCATATTACATAATTTAACCGAGTGTAGTTCGGGCGGTAAGTTGCCCACAAAGGGATCGTGAGCCACAACTTGCAAACCAAAAGCCTGGGCCCGGATGGCTACTTCTTGCCCAATACGGCCCAAGCCGACAATGCCATAAGTTTTGCCAGCCAATTCAACTCCCAGATATTTCTTGGGAGTCCACAGGCCTTCTTTGACGGATTGATTGGCCTGGGGAATATTACGGGCCAGGGCAATGGCTAAACCCAGGGTTAATTCTGCTACTGATACGCTGGAAGCGGTAGGGGTGTTGATAATGGTAATGTTGCGCTCATAAGCGGCTTTCAGGTCGATATTATCTGTGCCAACTCCGGCCCGACCTATAACTCGCAGCCGTTTTGCGGCGGCAATTACTCTAGCTCTAACCCTGGTTTGACTACGTACAATAAGTCCGTCATAGTCGCCAATGATTTTCTCTAGCCGCTCTGGTGTTAGGTTCAAATCAATGTTTACATGGGTCCACATTCTTAGCAAAATTTGTCCTTCTTCGCCAATGGGGTCTGTAACCAACACCTTGCCCAATTTTGGTAGCATATTACCTCTGTAATTGCTGAGTTTGTTTCCAATTAAACATACGTCGTTTTTTGGATGCTCCGTTATGAAACCGTATCACAAGTATATATTGAATTTTTCATTTGTCAATAAGTTAGTGGGGGATAGTTGACAGTTGATAGTTGATAGTTGATAGTTGATAGTTTGAAATTACGGTATAAGCGTTATGCCAACCATTTTTGGGGCCAGAAATTTCTCAATAACCCCCTACCTTGCCCCCCAACTTCTTTCTCTCCAAACCTAACAGTTAGACACTTCATCACCGCTCTCACATAACAACCAACAAATGCAATTTAACAAACTTACACCACACCGTAAACCCAATAAAGCAGCCCTTTTAAGCCGCCTTTTTAGAACAGGAGTTGCACAGGGGTCTAATGGGAGTGTAATGGGAGTATCAGAAACTTCTCTACCCCACATTCACCCCATATAAAACCCCTTTTTTCTAGCTCATTGTATGGGCCGGCCGCCCCCCAGAACGTCCAAATCAAATTTCATCTTCTAATATCTACAATTATAACGTCTTCTTCCCAAGCCTAACAGTTAGGCACTCCCCGCCCTATCCCCAAGCCTAACTATGTTAGGCGCTAACTCAATCGGCCTTTCCTTTCGTTTTCCTCCACCACACCTTGTCCCGCCTGAATACATTCTACGTCGCTTTGACAGTATAAGCGTTATGCCGTAATTTTAGTTGATAGTGGGTGACATTTTTGCTTACAAGGGCTAAAGTGATTATAATTTGAGATGAGATATTGTTTGCCATAAGGCGATATTTTGAACTAAAGTTCGGATATTTGTAGGGGTCAATAAGATGTTGAAGTAAAAACAGGGCTCTATGGGTTTGTGGGGGTTAACACACCGTAGCTCATAATCCGCTGCTATACTGAACAGACTTGAATTGAGTGCAAACTAATAGAACACGAATCGCACGGATGGCACGGATTTTAATATTTTGGCTCTCTGGTAGTTTGCGGGGTGCGTTTACACGACAATCTTTACCTCTGTCCAACCTGTGGTCAGCATAGATATTATTGGCTCACCTCAAATCGACCAGCCGTTCTCCCCCTGAGCTTCTACCCGCTGATGGCGTTGCTGTTCAATCGACATAATAATTTGACATATGAAATTTCATAAAATTGGTCGCTATAATGTTAAGTCTGAACTGGGACGGGGCGGTATGTCCACTGTCTATCATGCACATGATCCTCGCTTTCGGCGCGATGTTGCCATAAAGGTACTCCCCCGGGAATTTTTGCATGATCCCACTTTCAGAGCCCGCTTTGAGCGTGAAGCTCAAACTATCGCTACGCTTGAACACTCGGCTATTGTTCCTGTCTATGATTTTGGAGAAGATGACGGCCAACTCTATCTGGTGATGCGGCTTCTATCCGGCGGCAGTCTGTCTACCCGACTTGAAAAAGGGGGGCTCCTCCTCAACGAGATCGTTCATATTATCAATCGGGTGGCCATAGCTCTTGACGAAGCTCACAATCACGGCATTATCCACCGCGATTTAAAACCTGATAACATTCTATTTGATCATCATCACGATCCATTTATCACCGATTTTGGCATTGCCAAGTTATCCCAAGATAGCAGCTCCCTGACAGCTACCCAGGCTGTTATGGGTACCCCGGCCTATATGAGCCCGGAACAGGTTGGGGGCGAGGAGCTTGATATGCGAAGCGACATTTACGCTCTAGGCGTAATTGTCTTTCAAATGTTGACTGGTCAATTGCCTTACAATGCCTCCTCCCCGGTTGGATTATTGATGAAGCATCTAACCGAACCGGTGCCTGACATTCTGGAGATAAAGCCCGATTTGCCGTCTGGATGTGCCACAGTAATTTCCCAGGCAATGGCCAAAGAGCGCGAAAAGCGTTATGCTAAAGCTACGCTTCTAGCCACAGATCTGACCAGGTCAATTAATACACCTCTGGCTTCACAAGCTCAACCTATCCGGCCGGCAACCCCGAAAAAAGAACAAATCTATTCTCGCCCTACAGAAAACATCATTCCCACGCCTAAAGTAACACTTACATCTCCCCAAAAAACCACGCCAATCTCAATAAAATATGGCGAAAAACAAGTCTGCCCCAGTTGTGGTGTATCTCTACCTGATGATCTCTTGCCGAACCAACAATTTGGCTGTACCCAATGTGGTACAGCTTTGATATTGACCGGCACGGAGCAAGACGGGACAATTGCCTGTCCTGTATGTTTCACTCCCAATCCGGCTGATACCACCCATTGCGTCTACTGTAAAACTCAGTTGCAGCGTTCCCCGGTTGGCCAAAAAAAACCAACAAAAACCAAACATCTCTCTCAAAAAGAGCCAGAACAAGCCATCCCGGTAGAAGAAAAACTACCCAGCCTTCTTGACCAATTAACCAATCCAAAAAAACAGGCATCTGCTATTGATCAACTGGCTCGAATGGATGAAGATGTGCTTAAACCCCTGGTTGATATGATGCTGCATCATGATGATCCCTGTGCCCGTTACGGTTCGGTCAAGGCGTTGAGCCAGATTTGCAAAGGGACTCAGATTAAAGCGCCTATTAAGAGAGGGCTTACCAAAATCTTAATTAAAGCCCTGAGTGACTCCGATCCCGAAGTGCGCTACTGGGCTGCCGAAGCTTTAGGCAAGTTCAGTGGTCAGTTGGCCGAACTGGCGATTAAGCCCCTGGCCACCTTGTTAAAAGACCTTGACGAAAAGGTGCGCCAACAAGCTCAAAGCTCTCTCCAGCAAATTGGTGGGGAACAGGTTCGGGAAATTTTAGCTCGTCCATTGGTCATTTGTTTAAAAATTGGCAAACTCAGGCAACGCAAGGTTAAAGTTACACTCGATAAACCCATTCATCTAGGGCGAACGGAACCGGATGTTTTTTCCCCTGAAATTGATCTGACCCAAGATAATAGTATGGGAAAGGGTATATCGCGACGCCATGCTCGAATTTCAGCCCAAGCAGGAACGGTAGTTATTGAAGACTTGGGTAGTTCTAATGGCACATTCATCGATGGCAAACGATTGTCTCCCCATTCACCACAGGTTTTACACCATAACGATCAGTTTTACCTGGGGGGCTTATTCATCGAAGTAGAAATTTGGTGATTACAGATTAACATTAGGCTTTTTCAATTTTTAAATGCTCCCAAAACTACCAATTTACCAAGATTTCTCTAGCCCAAAAAAGCTAAAAAAGCCTTAAAGGAGTTCCATTTGAGGGGTATCTATCTCAAAAGT
>PJEL010003674.1_pt1 | contig 12960 bp, 9 predicted proteins | sample 1853271 | NCBI WGS metagenome assembly PJEL01 (sample SAMN08108733, study PRJNA415343) | Invertebrate metagenome, whole genome shotgun sequencing project. | host: Globobulimina | place: Sweden: Gullmar Fjord | collected 2015-08 | reverse complement strand
CATGTAATTTTTCATAATATTATATCGTTCCTTTGGCATGCATGGGACATCCTCATACTTCCATTTGGGATCAAAACCTGTTCCCAAGAAGGCAACACCAATCTCCTCAGCGATAGACTTGACCTGGTATAAATGCGAGTTGACCTCAGCACATGTCTGATGCAACGTCTCAACAGTCGCTCCACTAAGCTCAAACTGACCCCCTGGCTCCAGAGTCACACTCTGACCATTCTGCCTCAGGCCAATCGTGTTGCCATCCTCCACAATACGCTCCCAGTCATATCGATCTGCCACATTCTCAAGAATTGTCGCTATTTGCTCGTAGGACAACCTCTTGTTCGTCGCAAGATCGTACCCTAGCTTTTCATGCTCCGTCCCTATCCTACATACAACACCCATGAGAATGATACATCCGTGCTTCAACACACAGTCTCTCCCAAGCAGAAGAGAAACCAGCCTGTCGTCACAATGCGCGCCCCACGTACCTCCATTCTTGTCTTGGCTTACATCCTGATGATAGATATCCGACGAGATCCTCTTTTGAGAGCCTCGCAGTGGCAGACGAGGCCGCAGCAGAACGACACGTCACGGCCTGTCTCCCAGACCAGCGATTTGCATGCTGTACGCATATCCGCCTTGGTACGATCGTATACGTACTTTTTAACCTGTATTCTAATATATTCTGCATCTCTCTGTCGTTAATACTGGCGCATGGGCTTTGAATTGGTCACCCAAAACGGTAGACTGGATGCAGCAGCTGTCTTTTTGGAGGCTGCGTAAAGAATGACCCACTATTGCATCGATTGGATCCAATCTGTACACAATAGAATAATTCACTAGGGAAAACAGGTGCAAGGGAAGGGATCGCGTGGTAAAGGCTCGATTCCAATGCATGGGCGACACATGCCCAATGCATTGGAACACCATATATATACTTGAGGCAAGATGGTCTGATGTAGAAACTATGATGTTACGAAGGAGCAAATTGCTGTAGAATGTAATAAGAAATATTTCATTTGGTTGAATCAGCTGGCATTCAGTGTTGGATTGGTTTTGCCTCTATACTGAAGAAAGGTTGATAACACAAATCCAAGGTACTATCAGAAAATAATTGCTGTAGTTTCTTCATGTGGAGATCACCAATTGTCGCTTCCAAAGACGTTTCCCTTTGCAGAGTTGGATCCACCACCGAAATCCCATGCCTCATTTCTTTTTGCATAGGATCCCTCATCCCTCTTTCCATAGGATCCTTGATCTCTTCTTGAATAGGATCCCTCATCCCTCTTTCCATAGGATCCTTCATCTCTTCTTGAATAGGATCCCTCATCTGAGAAGCGCTTGGATCCATAGTTGTCGCGCTTACCACGGTAGCCGTCACGATCACCTCCTGAGTCTCGTCTGGAGCCAAACTTTGAGGATCTTCTGTCACGGCTCTCCCAGCCGTCTCTGTCTCTTCTGCCAGAATTGTCCCGTCTGGAATAACTGTCCCTTCCTCCTCTGCGACCTCCTCTTGACCCCCCTCTGGATCCACCTCTCCTATCATATCCACCTCTTCTGTCATCGTTGCTCATCTTTTCCTCAGGAAGACTTGTTGGGACAGAGAGAATAACGCCTTTACTGCTGAGTTCTTCTTCCTTTGCAAGAATCTCCTCAGCAAGAGCTTTTGGAACATCAAAGGCACCACCCTGCATACCGCTTTTCTCATCATCAATGAGCATAATGCGTCCAACATGTGATCCTTTATCCCTGGAATCCAAAAGCTTTGTCACAATTGCTGGGATGTGCCCAATGCGGGTAATTCGCCCAGGTGTACTCATGATCTGAAGAGTTGTGAAGCCTTCCTGCAAGGTCAACAAAGACCTGGGCTCTGGAATAGCATTAATACCTGAGAGAGCTGCCAGAGCAACCTCTAATGCTTCTTGCGGGTCTCTGGATGCGAGAACCATCTTGGCGACTGGTGCAAAGTATGCCCTGACATCCTTTTCCACATTGTCCAAGCGATGCATCACCTGCTTGGCAGCAGCCTCAACAACTTGTTCTGGAGTTGGTGGTGGGAGAGGAGTGGCGTTAGCCTTGGTCTCGCGCATGATGCGTCTATACAAACCTTGCTCATTGCGAGTGTACATGGCAATTGCTGTTCCAGACCTTCCTGCTCTACCAGTTCTACCTGAACGATGCAAAAATGACTCGGACTCCCTTGGAAGTTCATAATGCACGACCAAATCAACATCAGGAATATCCAAACCACGTGCTGCAACATCAGTGGCAACGAGCACAGATGTTCTCCCTGCTCTAAAACTTGCCAAAACTCTCTCACGCTCATTCTGAGCCATATCCCCATGCAATGGCTCGCATGGCAGATGGAGCGCCACTGCTGCAGCAACCTCATCAGCTTCTCTCTTTGTCTGCGTAAACACAATAGTCTTTCCTCCATCCGCATGCACTGTGATGATATCCACAAGAATAGAACGCCTTGACGCGCTAGTCACTTGAATACTATACGCAGTGATCGTCTCTGCCAGCTTACCAGACTGCCCAGATCCAATACTATCAATATTCACAGGATCTTTGAGGTACGTTCTGATCAAGTTCTTGACCCAATGAGGAATAGTGGCAGAAAACATCATTGTCTGCCTCTCCTCTGGCACGTTCTTCAAAATATCTTCAACATCCTGTTCAAATCCTACATTCAACATTTGATCCGCTTCATCAAGGACGACATACTTGATCTCAGAGAGATCCAACGCGCGCTGTTCGATCAAGTCAATAATTCGCCCTGGAGTACCAACAGCCACATCAACCCCCTTTTCAAGCATCTTTTTCTGTGCAACAATGGAAGCCCCGCCATAAAAGCACCCCACAAACGTATCTGCTGAAATAGAACCAATTTCTCTCTCCACCTGCTTGGCCAACTCACGTGTCGGCGCCAGCACAAGACACTGTGGGGCCCTACCACGTGGCTTTCTCTCGCTCCCATACGTATCCCCAATTCTCTCAATCACAGGCAATGCAAATGCAAGAGTCTTTCCACTCCCCGTTTTCGCCCTGGCAACCACATCCTTACCCTCTTTGATAGGCTCAAACACCAACTTCTGAATAGGAAACAGGGACTTGATTCCACGAGACTCCAACGTCTGCACAGTCTCCTCCTTCAGCCCACAATTCCTCACCAACAAATTCTCATCAATGATAGCATCATCCTCAGATTCCGATCCATCAGTAAACAAACTGGCAAACGACTCCTGCTCATCGCTTGATTCGAGACCATCATCCAGAATATCATCATCCTCCAGGGCAAAGTCAACAGACTCAAAACCGAGCGTCGAAATCTCGGCCTCATTCTCATCCTCCACAGACGTATTCAATGTAGAAGCCTGTAAGAATATAAAATATACGTAAGCCACCCACATTGTACCCACACAATCGACCACGTTGAACCTACCACGCGAGAATGCAACAGAGGCACTCGGACATGCCTCTGCCGCAAGAGCCCTCCACCATACTTTGGTGCCCCAATGCGGGACACTATGCTTGTAAATGATTTCTTTTGAGTTGCAAATGTCGATATTGACCCCATACTATGCATAGCAGAGGTAGTTTGAGGCTTCTGCATGCGCCTGAAAACAGTGGCCGCAATGTGGCCCATTATTCTTCTCGAAGAGTCAGCCAGTTCGATTTCTACAACAAAATATGTATCGAAATCAATTACGAATCAATAATTCTGTTGTGGAGGCGTGTCGGTATCGACACCTATGTCTCCCTGGACGCGAGCCCATCCCTCGGGAGGGCGCCTTGATCCTCTCAGCCACACGTGTGTTGATCCCATCAAGTACATCTTTGATCGAACGGAATCTTACCCTATCTTTTTCAGACCACATCCCGGACCAGTCCAATTGATGTGCGATACTCTCAGCCTCTCTCACACTATAATATATCATTAATCTCGATCATCATGGCTTTTGTCGCTGCTTCTACCTCTGCCTTTGTTGGGTACGTCGTGTTTTGTAGTTTTTCGACGGAGTCGTTCAGAATCGTCATTCGTCGATGATGGTGCTCGATTCTGTACACGCATGTCATGAATACTTTAGTATGTGTTGTAGAGCTCCAACCAAGTTGGCTGTTGTTGCCAAGAGCAACAGAACCAACAAGGCTACTCGTGTCTGTGCTGTTGCTGAGAACAAGAAGGAGATGGTCGCTGTTGCCGCAGCTGGGGCTCTTTTGATTGGAAATGCCATGCCAGCTCACGCTGATTTGGTTGAAGATCTTTTGGCAAAGTCTCAGGCTAATGCGGAGCTTCACAACAAGCAGCGTTTGGCTTCTTCCTACTCCAACTTTGCCAGGTCTCGTACTGTCTCTGATGGAACATGCAAGTTCCCAGAGAATGTGTTGGGATGCGATGTGGGAGAGTATGCTGGGGATGTCAAGTACATTGCTGACGATGTCAAGATTGAATGCGAAGGAAAGGAGGCAGGAAAGTGCGCATCCACCATCAGCATCCCACAGCGTAATAATTAATGTGGTTTTTTTTTACACATATAGTATTCTATAATGATGTAACACAGATTATAGAGTGCTGGATGGTCTGTGGAGGGACATGAGGCGGATGTTTCTTGTGTGTCGCTTGTATGATTCTGCATGCTCCTTCTCCTTGGTGGCCATGTCTAATCTGATGAGTGTGTCTGGGTTCCAAGAAGTTAAAGAATCCTGTTGTTGTGTTGTATTGTCGTGATGTGGAGTGTTGATGGCAATGTGCTCTTCGATGCTGCGCTTCATGATGATGGTCTCTACGAGGACCTCTCGTGTTGCCCCCATTCGATGTGCTCTGCTGATCACCTGGTCTTCTAATGATGCGTTTGGTATTGGTTCCATGAGGAACACGTAGTTGACGAATGATAAATCGAGTCCCAGTGCGCCTGATTCGTCCATGAGCATGACTCTGCAGTCTGGGTCTTTTCTAAACCTGTTGATCTCTGATGCTTTTTCAATCTGGGACATTTGCTTTCGATACAATGCAATGTATCGGCTTGATGCGTGTTGATGTAGTAGACGCTCAATGAGTAACGCATGATGCCAGAATTGGGTGAAGATGATTGCCTTGTTTGGTTCATCAGCAGAATTGAATGCCTCTGATGTGTCTGGCTGGGGAGTTTGTGGAATGATGCCCAAGCCTTTCAGGCGTTTGATTAGATACACGCATTTTGATGAATCTGTTTCTTTCCATGTCGGCTGCCACGCGCCCTCGCTCTTTCCTTCTGCTCCACGTTGAGCATACGCTGGTTGCCATTCTATCAATTCCTTTGGGACGTCCCATTTTGGATGTGGGTTGTCCAGAAGGCGAGTTGGGTCGGTCGATGCGTGCATTGTATACGGGGTACCACAATGTGAGCATGTATATCTATCTGTAGCAGTGCAGTCGACACACGTGATGCATGCGCATGGCGTGACGAATAGGATTCTGTAGAATTGGCTGCATGTATCGCATGTGCCTCCGTGACACAAAGAGTCTTCTATTCGTCGCAGAGGATGTGTTTCGTCCAAATATGGTGGTCCTGATACCAGTATTTCTTTTGAAGGCATTTCAAGCCCTTGTCTGCTGCTCAAAAGCTCTAGTGTGTCCCACAAATCTTCATCGCTGACTCGTAAAGCACATGTTCCTGCCACATTGCATGCCAATGCAACGTTGAAGAGGAATGATACCGCACGAGACGCTTGAGATTTGGACATGAGGCTCTCTTTATGATCTGGATCGAACCAATCCGATGTGATGAGATTGAATCGCACCAGATCGATGAGCGAACTGTATGAAGCTGCGTGTGTATCTGCAAAGTCCAACTGTGTAATCTTCTTGTGCAATTTTGGCAAGGTTCGTAAGCTTGATTTGCTCGACCGTGCCATTGTACGTTCAAAGTGTAGAAACATTCTCCACATTGACACTTCTGGTGCGATTTTGATTGGCTTCTCAATGGCTTCCTGCCAATATGAAAGCGACCCTAGGAACTCATCGTGAAGGAATGCAAGAATGGGTTGGATTTGCCGCATTGTTGCCAGTGTAGAATTTTTATTCGACTGCACTGGTGTTCCAGTCAGACACCACCGGCTTTCTGCTTTAAGGGATGTCGCCATTTGTAATCTGCTTGTCACTCCTAGGGACCCAAGGGCATGACCCTCATCTAGAACAATCCTGGACCAATACACCTGAGCCAAGGGACTACATTTTAAAGGGTCTTTAGAGTTCCATTCGGTTGAAAGAACGGAAAATGTTGTAATGACAATGTCATTTTCCCATGCAAGGTACTGGGGTAACGTGGTGCGCGTCTGTCCTGTATCATACACTGTCACTCTCAGACAACCTGGGGCAGTGTGTAAAAATAACTGATGTTTCCAATGCTGAACAAGTTCCGGTGGAACAACTATCAAGGTTGCTGGGCTAATATATACTTTAATACGTGATTCGGCTGGGTCATACTTTAATGCTTCTCGGAGGGCATCAATGTCAGGCAGCATGTTGAAAAATGAGCTTGGCTTGACCCAAGAAAGCCAATCATGCTCTGTCAGGGATGACCGAATGTACCCAGATGGCCTCCTGTTTTCCTTTATCTCATAGTCACTGTATATATCGTTCGTTTGCGGTACAAATCCTAGTTTATGCAAAAACTGGCCATAGCCTGGTGGGTTTGCAGCCCAGCCAGGCAATGTAAATCCACTACTGAAGAATTCAGGCTCTTGACTCATGAGCCAGTGCAATATCGTTCTACCCTTGTGCTTGTACCTCCCATATACACTAAACAATTCACTGTGCGAAGATAACGTATCCTTGTAAAATTCTACATTCAGTCTGCTTGTCGTGAAGTCTCCTTCACTGTCCTGAACCCACCCCATCATTCCAACTACCTCTTCTTCCTCGTCGAGCATCTCAGCAACAATGCTGCAACTGCGCATTCGAGCCACAGGATGTATATAACAACACCATAGATCCTTGACTGGTTTATATAAAGGAGGACATCGTCTCCACCTGTCACACAAATCACACTGTAGCCAGGTATCAGAAGAACCATGGGTCTCACGTGTGTCCACCCTCTTCTCCTCGAACAAATTACCTCGGATGACTCTATTACCATCCTTAATCCTAGATTCATTTCCAGATCTCACTGTCTGTGCAGCATGTTTGAACGGAGAAAACTTGTTTGCTGCTGCAATCTTTCTCCTTTTTGATCTCTGCCGATCATTTTCATGACTTGATAATTGAGGTGAAACGGACAGATACCCGTACTTATGTCTGACATCACTCGATAATATCCATGATACCTCTCCTTCGTCCTCCTTGGGCATTGGCAGGTGCCCTTTTGTTCTAACAATCAGCGCAATACAGGTTACCGTTTTCCCCAATCCAGGATCATCGCACAAAAAACCACCTTTAAAGTCTCCAATCGTATCTGGTGGATCCTCAGTTATCATTCCAGTACTTGTATTGCCCCAGAAGCTCCCTTCTGCTGTGTCAAAGAACTTCCAGCAAGGATGATCAAACAACTCCCCTGAGAGACTCTCTCTTTCCATCATCCATCGAATAGCCGCCCGTTGATGTGGATACAGTTTTAATAGTAACCCAGGAGTAATTTCACGCGCTATTGATCGATAGAATCGACATGTTCTCGCCAGACTCTGCAACGATTTTGTATCCAACAAACCCAACATACGAAACATCACCTCCTCTGGCAATAAATGGAGAGGAAAGACATCCTTGCCAGTACCATTCATCTCTTCTGTATACGATGATATATTCAAAGACCCATCTGTTTCACGCGGCGGAGGCAGAGCTGTGACACAAGTCCGCAAACTGAACAACTCGCTGCCTGTTTTAGTCCCCAGAAATTTGTCTGTGCTTTCCTGTAGCCTCTCGTACTCGCTTCGCGTCTGACCTTTACCATTTACTTTCAGGTGTAAAAGCAACACAGCAGCACTGACACATGGCTTCCATACCTCAAAATCTATCGAAATGTCGAAATCTACAGAGCCTCTGGTGCTGCTCACTTGCCCTGAGCAAAGAATCATACCCCTCTGCACCAATCTCCCGAGATGTTCGACAATATGCAATTCTGACATACTATATTTATCATTTTCAATGCTTAGAAGCACTTTCCTGCGACAGAATGTACGTATAATCGACATTGAACTTTGACATTGAACTCGGAAACCCAAATACAGCCATGCCTCTGAACGCACCCATCTTCTTTCCTCTGTATCGCAATATAATCATCTTCAGAGACGAGATCCACTCCCGTGCGGTTGCTAGTGCTGGGTGGGATACCACTGCTACTGGTCTCCAGTAAAGTATTTGGTAGTGACACAGAGATGGTGCCTACATTGAGGAATCGGTCCATGTTCCGTCATTCCATTTTTTCATGGAGATTTTACAATGGAATACGCTGCCAAAATGGATGTCGTTGGATTTTGGACTCGCATGTGATTGGTCAAGGGGGAATGGAAAGTGGAGACATGTGAAGCAGATGTGCCTTTGCTCCAGCCAGCACCACCAGGCATACGCTCGTCTCATGTGGAATGCTATAACATCTTACTCGAGTACATGTTGATCTTGGACGAGAAGAATGTGGAATTTGCGTCACCATGAGGCATTTCAAAATCATACTACATATGTGCCAGCGGCCGTTCCGAAAGGCCTGTTGATAGGATGAAAAGCATCGACGTCGGGGTTCCCGAGATATTTCATTTTTCGGATCCGAATTCTCTCCCAGCAGCTTCGGCCATTAAGTCGCGCATTGCGTGCAGTTGGGCAGTCTTTATAATCTATTTTTGCAGAAAGAAGACATCTTTTGCTTGAATAGAGTTGCATACGACGTCAAGGTACGCCTACCCCTGCTGAGATCTAGAGGCTTTGCTGACAGATTCCTGGACTCTCAGTCCTTGTCCCGTTGTAAGCCATTAAAAGAATATATCTTACCGAATTTAGGGACTCGAATGGGACAAACTGCGCCTATGAGGGGCAGTGCCCGCGTTTTGCTCGAGTCGGCAGATTCGTGAAGCTGCTGGCGCGTGGCTCCTGCGCGTTGCGACGCCTGAGATAGCGAGACTCTCTCATGCGTTAGTAGCGTCTGCTAGCAACTTTAATGATATGTAAATCGTCAGGCTTCTTGTCAGGGGGTTCCTGTGGTGTTGTGACGTGTTGCTGACTGGATAGTACCCTGTTTTGTGCTCTGCAGGCGATTTACACTTTGATTCAGGGAACATGTATCTCGTACAAAAGTTTCTTGCGCTTTTAATTGGTCTGTACTCAGTTGCTGTTGCCGTTAGAGGCGCTTGCACTGGGACAGAGAGTGGAGACATTCCATACTCTGTCAGCTACACAAAGACTGGAGATGCCTCTTCAACAACCTTCATCATGCAGGTGGGCAGCAGAGGGTGCAGTGGTGGCGACATGGTCTGCCAGAATTTGAACAGCATCTCTGTATCGGCAACAGGAATCGCAGGAACAGAGGGAAGTGACGATTGCGGTGTTGTCAAGTCTGCCGAGTTGACCCCTGACAGCGGTTCTTGCGCTGTTGTGTACCTGGATGCAGACAAGCCAGACCTTGAGCTCTCTGACGTGTGCACTGACGGATGCATTGTTAGATACAACTTGGCTAATGGAATGTCTGTTGCAAAAACAATCGATGGACAGATCGTGGAGCCAGCGTCAGATTCACCAGAGCCAGTCGTCCCAGAGCCAGTCGTCCCAGAACCAGTTGTCCCAGAACCAGTTGTTCCAGATGTGTCACCTTCACCGACACCTTCACCAGAAGCCACTGTGGCAAGTACCTCACCCACACCAAGCGTCTATGGCCGCCGCAGAATGCGTCAAATGGAAGGACCACTTAGTTCCAGAAGGTTGAGGCACAGCAATGGTGCAAGAAGATTGCACCAATACGGGTCGAACTGAATGAGTTTTTGAAAAGAACTGAAGATCATATATTAATTGTGTCTGTAAGAATATAGAAAACGTAAAAAAATGAATGGTTTATGGCAATGTTGCTATGATTGCAATGATTTTACTCCTCACAGCTGCAGACTTCTCTGAAGATTCAATGCCATTCAACCTACTTCTCAGCTCGCTGATTGAAGGAGTGAATCGCATTCCTTTCCTTATTATTTCATGCAAAAGGTCTGATCCTAGTGATCTAAGACTTTCGGCTCTACTTGAAGACATCAGGGCTAATGCTTCTTCAGCCATCTTTGTGACTGTATCTTCAGGTATTGAAGTCTCATCACCACATTGAACCAGAGACGAATAAAATTGCAGAGCTGCCTTTCGATCCTCTATTTTTTCACAATACTGCAATATTGGCAGCAGTGCAGTGGCGGTCACAGAGTTCCATGATGCATCTCTTTGTGCAAGAGATTCAGACCCTTGGCACCATAGTGATGACAAGCATTCTAGGATAATTTTGATGCTCGGGATTTGTGTGGATTCATCATCTTCACCTTTACGCGCTTCACGTAATCTCTCGGAATGCTGACTGAGCAAGTCGTTCAGTGTGGGCCAGATTTGGGGATAAAAATCTTTGTCATTCAAGTGGCGCAAGACTGCAGAAAACATGCGCAGGCTAAAATCATGATATCAAAACGCATTTGTAGAAATATATAACATCCTTACCTCTTCCAGTTTGAATGATAGCCTCTGTTCTATATACCAACTTTTGCTTCTGGCATGCTGTGGCAAAGGCAGACACAATGTTCTCCTCCCCTCCACCGACTGTTGTAAGCTGACTCCTGTCAGCTGCCATGACAATCGCGGCCAAAGATTTCAAAAGTACTTCTTTACCATCCCATAGTCTACCCGGAAGGGCTTTGAGCACGGTTGATGCGATGAGATCGATTTGATTTGCAAGAAGATCTCCAGCATTTTCACACAGACAGACAATGCCATCACCTGCAGCCTTTTTTCTCACCCAATGACTACTATCCAGTGCCTCTAAGAGAGTGTTTGATATAGATAGCGCGTGACCACGGATACCAGACCCTGTAGCAGTCGTAATTTCTTCCCAAACATTTGTCCAAACTGATGCGACTGATGGGTCGCTGTACCTGGCCATGAAGGCTATTGGAGCAATGTCATCAGCATACCGAATGAAGAGATCCGTCGATTCTAAAGACATCGATTTCAGAATTATTCCGGTAAGAATCATATAGTCCTTGTCAGAATCCTCATTTTTGCAGGATTCGAGCCAAGAGTCAAGGGTGGCATCAATTTTGGACTTTGGTGCATACTTTGATAAGCATGCATAGGCTGTTGCATATGACTTGCGTACAGAAGCACTTTTCTCCATCTTCAAAGCATCATAGAGGGATCTCATCAAAGTAAAAGCTGCAGGGGATACCCCCGTTCCTATTCTTCTGGTGCATGCCACGATAAAGTTTGCAGTCCCGGATTTTGTTGATGAACCCACAGCAGTGCGCACCAGGGTAATGAAGGAGCTGCTCATATCACAGAACGAATTTCCATCAACGGATTTTGAACACAGATCTAAAGCCTCTCCTATTGGATTTTGCTGTGAAAAACGAATCCGCTCCTCTTCAAACCTGTCAGCATCCAGCCCCAGCCTATTGACATGCTGCTCCAAGTAGTTCAGCCGCGAGTCTTCCAATCCACTGCAGTCAGGGCGCTTGCGTTCAATTCATGATGTTCATACACTTGTATAATACTTATCATACCTTAAAGACTCCAACAGAGGTGGCACAATATCCTGCATCTTGTCTTTTAGAACATTAGGACCAGCTGATTTGATCAATCTTGTGATCAGCCCAATACTAATGGCTCTGATATCACTTAGACTAGAGCTAATGCCGGTTCCAATCAATATTGGAAAAACCACTGATAAGAATTCGTTGCTATCAGAAGAGGCTGTACTATCAGCGTCAGTCAATCTGATTGATAATGAGGTGATTGACCTCACGAGTGTCTGTCCAGCCACCCGAACACTCTCCTTCACATCATCGATGATTCGGAAACAGCATTTGAGAATGGTTGGGAAGAATCCTTTGATATCTCCCCATGATAGGCCTTGTAAAATGTCTGCAGTTGCAAGAGCTGCTGATTCACGTACACGCCACTGTTGCTTTGTCATATCCTTTGTCAGGAGGGATAGAGTTTCACTCAAATGCTCCTTCAGGGCATCTTTGGGATTGTCCACCAAGACAACCCAAATGTGCCGCATTGAATCTCGAACAGCTGGATTGGGATCAAAAGTGCTTCTGAATAGCCTGGGTATTAAAGAATCAATGTGAGGCTTCAGTGCATCACCTGCCAATGACGCGACAGAAACAATGCCGTATGCTGCTCCTCTCGTTGCATCTGCAGCTGCTTGGTGCCCTGCCAAGTTCATAAACTGATAAATCAGATCAGGTTGACCCAAATCCGTCGCTAAGGAACATATTTCTTTATATGTCGAGATTCCTCCACTTTGATTTGGTAAAGAGCCCAGGGATCCCTCCTCAAATATCTGAGTGCTCCCCTCAACATGGTTGGGCCTCATCCATTTTCCAGAGTCGCTCCCACCAGATAGAATACCAACAAGGGAGGCCACAAGATCTTCCCGCACATCATCCTTGGCAGTTTGATAGCAATACGTGACTCCCTTACTGGCAAGATCGCGTGTCCTTTCGTTGCTGTCCCCCAGAAGCAAGCAGAAGGCTTTCTGAATCTCTGCCACATTGTCAGATATCTCTGGCGTTTGTGGAGCTCCCTCAAGAATCCTCAACAGCCAAATTGCCCCGGCCATACGAGCTTCTGATCTTGAACTAGCAATGCAACTGTTGACAATAAACTTTAGGATCTTGTCCCGTATCGCTTTCTTCTCGCCGTCTGAATGTGGTGACTGTGGATGGGCATTCCCATTGGCCATCGTAGCATGCAGCAGCAAATACTGTTCGCGTGAGGCATTCGTACCTCCCCATACGCAAACAAGAGCA